>Ga0068855_100000664_pt1 | contig 41988 bp, 42 predicted proteins | sample KBSCornC52_FD_66592 | JGI IMG/M metagenome (GOLD analysis project Ga0068855, IMG submission 66592) | Corn rhizosphere microbial communities from Kellogg Biological Station, Michigan, USA - KBS Corn C5-2 | ecosystem: Host-associated > Plants > Roots > Rhizosphere > Soil ... | reverse complement strand
AGAACGCGAACAGTTTTATGATTAGGCACGTAGGATACGTAATCGGAACCGCCGCGTAGACCGCCTCACTTCGCTTCCAGCATCTTGCGAACGAAAACCAACTGCCCAATGTGGTAGGAATTGTGGTCGGCTACGAGTAGCACTTCGCGCAGCAAGGTCTGTCCCGTGCCGTGGGGGATGCGAGCAGTAAGGTCCGTGCCGGCGTCGGACACGAGTTCTTCGATGGCCTTCAGATCGCGGCGGAACTGTTCGATGCTCTTATCCCACGCGGCGGCATCGGGCGGGGCTTCGGTCTTCGGCCAGTAGTCGTCGGGCCATTTCATTTCCTGGTAGGCGGGGTTTCGGCTGAAATCGAGGATGTCCCATTGCGCGATGCGCAGGTGCTCGAGCAGCATCCAGGCCGAATGGGGCAGGCCAGGCGGAATCTGGCCGCGAAATCTGGCGGGGAAGTCAGCCATCACCTGATCAAACGTGGCATGCGCCTGCGCGCCGTCGAGTAATTCCACAAGATGGCTGCGAAGGGAATGATCTTGTTGCGTAGAACCTCCTCCAACTTCTTCGTGTCTTAGGATGGTCGGGGAGAAGTTTGCGAAACAGAAAACGTTGGAGTTTCTTCCTGAGGCTTCTCGCCTCTGGCCACCCGGCTGACTCCCCGCACAATGCGCCTCATCGGCCATTGCCCATTCCGATCGGCCAAGAATATCTCGCCCACTCGGGTTGACCGATAATGCCACCGCTTGAGGATTGCGAGATGCTCGCTACGCTCGCTGATGTTCGCAGGCTTCGCGGAAACGAAGTTCCCCATCGCTTCCTCCAGACGGGACTCCATGGAGCGGGATTCGGCGACCGGGGCCAGACTGAACGGCAGGGGCCCGCTGATCGCACATCCGCGGAACAAAAACAGCGAAACCGACGGACTTATGGCTGCGCCTTCGAGGGGGAGGCCCGGTTGGACAATGAGCGCCTGCAGTTGATCGACCCGGCGTACAATCTCCGGCAATTGCCCGATTAGCGGCTTGAGCTTCTCCAGCTTGGCATGAATCGCAGCCGCATCTTCAAAAGCAAGATCTGCGGAAGCACGATCCCGCTGCTCAGAGAATTCCCGGATCAGCGACTGTCCTTGTGTGTCGAAGAAGGTTCGCACGCGCCCGACCTCATGGTGATACTCGCCATCGGTGCAACCCTGGAAGCACGGAGCCAGGCACATTTTCATCTCGGAGTAGACACAACCAGGGAAGGAGGGATGGGGATGAAGATCCTCCACGCAACGTCGCATCTTGAAGAAATCCAGGGCATCGCTTGCGAATTTCTCAGCCACCGCGCGGGAAGGAAAGGGGCCGTAGTACAAGTTGGTTTTTGCCCCGGGGACGGCCTCTCTTGCCTCAGCAGTGTTGGGCGGGAACTTCCCCAGCCTGGTCGTCACCGACGCCCTTGGGTATTCATTCTCCAAATGAAATTTCACGAGCGGCGCGGGACGCAGCTTCAACCTGGCCGCATAGCTCTGGGGGAAGGTCTCACGCAAGATGCGGTAAAGCAGAATCTGCGACTCGAAATCCGAGCCGCTCAGGGTGAACTCAATCTCACGAACCCGGTCGCGCAGATTCAGCCGCTTGCTTTGCTCAGCAGGCGGGCTCAGCAGCCGCTGCAACCGTTTGCGCAGGTTGGCTGTCTTGCTGACGTACGGATCGCCCTCGCCACGCAGGATGAATACGGCAGGTCCCGGGGGGAGTTCGAGGAAGAAACTCTCGTCCAAGTCGGCGCTGAAGCTGAGCTTTTGCGTGGGCACCAAGGACAATTCTAGCGGTCTCCGCAAAGGAACTTGAACCTAAGTAGCTTGTGAACTATTCTGCCAGTACACCGGAAAGGAGGTGGTCTGATGACAAGTTCTGACTGTAATAGATGTACCTATAGACCAGGTGAGGTGGCTGAGACTTAGGGCGGTTGCTCTAAGACCTTCGCAGCTCAACGGTGAGTTTGGAGGAATGTCCGCCCGGCGGGAGGTCGCGCCGGGACCCGGAGTTCGCCGAAGTGGCCACAGCATCCAGCTGGATGCCTTACGAGTGACCACCTCTTGGTCAATCCCAAACAGTCCGCCGGACGGCCCGCAGGCTGAAGCTTGCGGGTCGTTCTTCTTTTCGCGGCAACCCTATTGGTTCCTAGTTCCAGCCAATTGAGGAACCCCACCCTGCTGCATCGAGTTCAGGGGCTGGATTTCGAAGCGGCACCCCGAGGAAGCACAGGAGACGGCTCCGACGAGGATGATCCTGATCGAGGAAACGTCCGGAAACTTGATCGAGAAGTCAGCTTTTTGAAGCGCATCTGTTTGATTTTGCAGAGCTTCGTCTCCATCGAGAAACTGTACACGATCGGCACTACTCGAATTGTCAAACATGAGGATGAACCTTGCTGCAGAGGTTTTCGCGCTCAACGTCGGCAGCACGATGGCACGCATTTTCTGAAGTTCGCTGTTAGCAAGGGCAAGCGCCTTGTCGGCCGTTGCCGGGTTCATTTTGATGACTTGCTCGCGTGAGTTCTGTGCCGCGATACCGCCCGCGACAGCTGCCAGGGCGTACATGTGCTGAGCACGGTCTCGAGCACCTGTTTTTTCGTAAACGCGAGCCAAACGGTTCGCGACCGTGCCGGAGTGGCTCAGCTGCCAAGCAGCATCCAGGAACTGAGAAGCGGCGAGATTGTCACCCTGCAAGAACCGGCCCCATCCGAGCCTTGCCCACGACAACGCCACCATATCCATGACCGAGTAGGCGCTTGCATCGAGGCGATCGCATTCTCCCGAATCAAACTGGTCGCCGATGGCGCTCAGGTTCTTCTCAGCATCACAAATCGAACAGACTGTTTCAGACGTTCGAACACATAGGCTTCCTGCGACACGTCGGGCGCAGTCGGTCCACTTTGTGACTGTGCGCATAACAACGTGGCTGGCAGCAGCAACAAAAGGGCAGAGACTCTGTTTTGCATGCCCGCCATTGTAAATCCCGGGATCAACTTACCCGGTCCATAGAACTTTGGGTTGCAACTCCCCTGGTTGCGGCTGCACTATGATTGACCTGTGGAGAGCTTTGAGGAGAAGAGGCGTTTCATCAGCGAGTATTCGGCAAAGAGCGACGAGGAGTTACTCAAGCTCGCAGGCAAATCCTGGGAGCTGAGCGACGCTGCGTGGGAGGCGCTGGAAGACGAATTGGACCGCCGCGGACTGGAGCCCCCGGTTCCAGAAGAGGCGCCTCGGATCCAATCGCTCGAGAAAAGAGACCTTGTGCTACTCCGCAGGTTCCGCGATCTTCCCGAAGCTCTGCTCGCAAAAGGTAGGCTCGAGTCTTCGGGAGTTCCTTGTTTCATGGCGGACGACAACATGGTCCGCCTGGACTGGTTCATCTCGAACCTGCTCGGCGGGGTCAAGCTTCTGGTGGACGCGGAAGATTTTGCTGAAGCATCGCGCGTTCTGAACGAACCTGCCCCTCACAAATTGGAAGACGGCGACTAGATTGGTGCTTGTCAGCGGCATTGGGCGAGAGCCGCGCGAATAACTCCGGCGGTTTCTTCAGCCAAAAGAAGCTCCTCAACCTCTTGCGGGGTGAACCACTGCGCATCCGCGGCGTCGGCGCCGGCCCGCAATTCCCCCGACAGAGGCTGGCAAAGAAAATCGATGAGCACGTAGTGATAGAGAATGTTCCGCTCGGCATCGGGAACGATGCGGTCGAATACGCCCAGCAGTTCGGTCGCGCGGACAACCAGGCCGGTTTCTTCCAGAGCCTCGCGTTCTGCGCCCTGGCGCAAGGTCTCGCCAAGCTCCAGCATCCCGCCCGGGATCGACCACTCTCCGAGAAGAGGGGCTTTGCCGCGTTTAATCAGTACGACGCGGCCTCTCTCAACGATCAGGGCGCCAACTCCGATCAGCGGCTGTTTTGGGTGTTCGCGTTGCAAGTGGTGGTCCGACTTTCCGCAGGGTAGCAAACCAGCATCATACTTTGCCGGGCTAGGGCCTTGCGGGTTCCTCCGCGGCCCAAGGACCCGGCGGGGGTCACGAACCCGGAATGAGCTCGATTCTCGATTTACAATTTTCGTCGTGGCCTTAGAAGAGTACAAACGAAAGCGCCGCTTCTCGGAAACTCCCGAGCCGCCGCCGAAGCTCGACAAGAGCAAGGGGCATCGATTTGTCGTGCAGCGGCACCATGCTACGCGATTGCACTACGATTTCCGCTTGGAATTGGAAGGCGTGCTGAAATCCTGGGCTGTCCCCAAAGGGCCATCGCTTGATCCGGGCGACAAACGTCTGGCGATGCAGGTGGAAGATCATCCCGTATCCTACTTCGATTTTGAAGGGATTATTCCTGAAGGCAATTACGGAGCCGGAACCGTGATGGTGTGGGACCTCGGCACATGGGAACCGTTGTCGCCAGAAACAAAGGACGGGAACTACGTCCCTGCGAGCGATGCCGAAGCCTTGGCCATGCTCAAGAAAGGGGATCTTAAGTTTCGCGTGCACGGGAAAAAGCTCAATGGGGATTTCGCCTTGGTGCACATAAAATCGCGCCGATCCGGAAGCAAAGGCAATGAGTGGCTGCTGATCAAGAAACATGACGATCACGTGATCCAGGGATTCGATGCTGAGCAACTCGATAAGTCGATTCTGACCAAGCGTACGATGGCCCAGATCGCCGGCGACGAGGGTTCAGCCGAGTGGGCGAGCAGCAAGAAAGCCTCGCGAGGAGGTGGCAAGGCGGCATGGCTGGCGGATACGCTTGCCAGAATGGAGAAAAAGAAAAAAGCTTCGTCCACAAAAGGCACGCAGGTACGCGAGGAAGAGAAAAACAAGGGCAAACCTCCCCGCAGCACTCGGGCTGGTGGGACCCGCTCCGGGAACTCCGCGAAGTCTACGGCCAAATCTGGTTCTTTGCCAGCCTCTTTGGTCGGGGACCTGAAAGGGGCGGTGAAACGAGCCATGCCCGCGGCCATCACACCGATGCTGGCTTCGCTGTGCGATGAGCCGTTTGACGATCCGAATTGGCTGTTCGAAATCAAATGGGACGGTTATCGCGCAGTAGCTTTTCTCGATGACGGCGATGTGCGGCTGGTATCGCGCAACCACAACGACCTCACGGCGAAATTCCCGGAGCTAGGTGGCCTTTCAAAGTCGGTGAAAGCCAAGAACGCGATTCTCGACGGAGAAATCGTAGTACTCGATGACCAAGGCCGCCCGTCGTTCAGCCTGATGCAACAGCGCACCGGATTCCGTAGCCATGGACGCCAGAGCACTCCGCGCGAGGGGGTGCCCATTCTGTATTACGTCTTCGATGTGATCTACCTCGACGGCTACGACTTGCGCCGGGTCCGTTTGGAAGAACGCAAGAGCGCGCTCCGTGAAATCGTGAGCGACTCCGACATCATGCGCTATTCCGATCATTTCGGAGGAAACGGAAAGGCACTCTTCAACGTTGCCAAAGAAAAGGGGCTCGAAGGCATCATCGCCAAGAAGGCGAACAGCTGTTATGAGGAGCGACGTAGCCGCGAGTGGCAGAAGATCAAGATCACGCAAACCGTGGACTGCGTGATCGGCGGCTACACCGAGCCGGAAGGGTCCAGGCAATATTTTGGCTCACTGATGCTCGGCTTGTACAACGAGAAGAAACAATTGATTCACGTGGGCAATGCCGGGACGGGTTTCAATCATGCGCTGCTGAAGGAGATTTCACAGGTCCTCAAGAACGTCGACTCCAGTAGCAATCCCTTTACCGGGCCAACCGAGCCGAAGAAAGCTCATTGGGTAAAACCGGCGCGAGTTGCCGAAGTAAAATTTACCGAGTGGACCCATGAAACCAACGAAGGCGGTCTGAAGTTGCGCGCTCCCGTTTTCATGAGTCTGCGCGAAGACAAGGATCCGGAAGACTGCACGTTTGTGGGACAACAGGCGAGTGGGTAGGCTGTCCCTAGCCAGAGGACAGTCATGAAAACGCGAGCCTTGCCTGGGCCCCGGTTCACCGTTCAGCGGTGGAAGCTTACCTGGTGGGCTGGAAACCGAGCAGCCAGCCATCACCAACTCCCGAAGGAGTTTTTTATGCAACATGCCCCCGGCTTTCTTAAGATTGTGAATGACGCGAAATCGCGGGTGAGAGAGACCACCGTGGACGAGGTCAAAGGCCGTCTCGATCGCGGAGACCGATTCTTGCTGGTCGATGTCCGGGAAGACAACGAATTCGTCAAAGACCATCTTCCCGGAGCCGTCCACCTCGGCAAGGGAATCATTGAAAGGGACATCGAGGCACGCGTGCCAGATCCTCGGACTGAACTGGTTCTCTACTGCGGGGGCGGCTTTCGCTCGGCCCTGGTAGCCGATAGCTTGCAGAAGATGGGCTATACGAACGTCATCTCGATGGAGGGCGGCATCCGGGAATGGCGAGACAAAAGCTACCCTCTGGTTAAGAACTGAGGCGTTGAAAATACTGCCCCAGCCTACAAAAACTGCCTGAAACCTTATGTACTGCTGATCTGTGGAAACTCTGTGGATTCCTGGGCCCATAATCGGCCAGGGACGAAAACCGACCAATCGGTCGGCTAGCACGAAAGTTGTAGTTCTCCGTAATTGCTTTATTTATAAGTGCTTACAGTTTTTGAGCGGATGGACTGCCTTAGGTAATCCGCTTACAAACATTTAATTTTGCTCCGGACTTTTGCACACGGGCTCCGCGGAAAACGCGTGTTTTGGCACATCCCGGCGCTCTGGTCAAGCCCAACCTCGAACCCAAATCGCCAACACTTCGGCTGCAATTTCCCGGCGGAAAACTCTTCTTTCCACAGAGGAAGTTCCTAAAATCAGGTGTTCACATTTCCAGGAAGAACTCTGTTTTAGGAAAGAGAAATCCATGAACAAGCTCGTACTCGCCCTCCTAGTGCTCGGACTGGCCACCTCGTCGTTTGCCGCCGATGACTCGGCCGACAACAAGGCCGCCGATCGGGTGAAAGCCGCCGCAACCGTCCTGGAAGAGATTCAATCCGCTCCGGACACCGGAATCCCGGATGAAGTCATGGGATCGGCGGAGTGTGTGGCGGTCGTGCCGTCCATGCTCAAAGCCGGGTTTGTTTTCGGTGCCCGTTACGGCCGTGGAGTAGCCAGCTGCCGCACCCCGAAGGGCTGGAGCGATCCAGCGTTTTTCACCATTCAAGGTGGAAGCTTCGGATTGCAGATTGGGGGGCAAGCCGTCGACCTGATCATGCTGATCATGAACCAGAAGGGCATGGATAATTTGCTGCACAGCAAGTTCAAGCTCGGTGCCGATGCCAGCGTCGCCGCCGGACCGGTTGGGCGTCATGCCGCCGCTGACACTGACTGGAAGATGCGTGCCCAGGTGCTGAGCTATTCGCGTGCCCGGGGTGCCTTCGCCGGGCTGGAACTAAACGGCGCGATAGTAAAAGTAGACCGCGAAAGCACGCTTGAGTTTTATGGCAAGATGCAGCCCTTCGATGCGACGCTGCAAACGGCCAATAACCCTCAGGCCGCGCTGCCGTTCCTGAACGACCTGGCAAAGTGGGCGAAACTCGCGAGCAAGTAAGAAGCGCGTTCGGCTTCAGGCATGGATTCCAGGTCTTAGAGGAATGAGACGGAATCCAGGTGCCTGAGACCGGGCGCCGCCAGTCGCAGCCCGCGTTTGACACCGAAATTTCCCCTCTGCTACCGTCAGCCTTCCCTTGCGCTACCGACTCGAATACGCGCTGGCGTGGGCTCTCATCAAGCTTGTAGGCGCTCTGCCCAGGCCCCTGGCCCGGGCTGCCGGGATCTCCATATCTTGGCTCGTGTATCTTCTGCACAGCAAGCTGCGTCGAGTGGGTATGCGAAACCTCGAACTCGCGTTTCCTGAGAAGCCGCTCCGGGAACGCAAGCGGATTCTTCACGGTGTCTTCACCTCTCTAGGCCGCCATGTCGGCGAGGTTTGCCTGTTCCCACGGTATACCCGCGAAAACGTAAGCGAGACGGTGGTTTACGAGGGTTTCGAGAACTACGAGCGAGCCTTGGCTCGCCACAAAGGCGTGCTTTTTCTTACCGGCCACCTGGGCGCTTGGGAGCTGTCAGCCTTCGCGCATTCGCTTTATGGACATCCGCTGAACGTGGTCATGCGGCCCCTCGACAACCCTTATCTCGACCGGCTTGCCCGCCATTACCGGACCATGCACGGCAACAAAGCGGTCGATAAGGACTTCGCCCGCGGCCTGATCGCTGCTATGCGCCAAGGCGAGACCGTTGGCGTGCTTATGGACACCAACATGATCGTGAGCCAGGGCGTGTTTGTGGACTTCTTTGGGCACAAGGCTTGCACCGCTACGGGCGTTGCTCGACTCGCGCTGAAGACCGATGCCGCCGTCGTCCCGGGCTTTACGGTTTGGGATCCGGTGTTACAAAAATATCGACTGCGCTTCGATCCGGCGGTGAAGCTTATCCGCACCAAAGACCGGGAAGCCGATGTCGTCTCGAACACGCAGCTGTTTACGAACATTCTCGAAGACTACATCCGCCGGTTTCCAGATCAGTGGCTGTGGGTGCACAGGAGATGGAAAACCAGGCCCAACGGAGAGAAGGAATTGTACTAGGAGATTGCCCATTGGCCCGCCCTTTCATGCCCTCCCTTTCCTTTCCAGCCGCAAACGTATAAAACAGGTGCCATGCCGAGCGTTGGGGAGATCGCGCGAGCGATCGGTGCAGATCTTATCGGAAACGAGCAGGCGAGAATCACTGGCGTTGCCAGCTTTCACTCGGCATCAGTCGGCGACCTCGTCTTTGTGGAAGAGGAGGAAGATTTCGCCGCAGCTCTGAACTCTAAGGCCGCCGCGGTAATCGCAAGCCACCTCAGGGACGCCACGACTTCTAAGGCCCTGCTCATATCGGTTAACCCTCGTCTGGCATTTGCCAGGGCCGCAGCTTTTCTTCAAACCCATTCCGATGCGGCCAGCAAACGAGAGAACCGGGGAGTTCACGCGAGCGCTCTCGTGCTGCCCACGGCGGAGGTCGGGTCGACTGCCACGATCGATCCCTGGACCTTCGTAGGCGACGGGGCAAAAGCGGGTGAGCGCACCTGGGTCGGCAGCGGGTGCATGATCGGAAGAGGCGTTGTGATCGGTGAAGATTGCAAGATCTATCCGAACGTAACCATCTACCCCGGCACGCGCATTGGGAACCGCGTCATCGTTCATGCGGGGGCGGTGCTCGGCAGCGACGGCTTCGGCTACGTTCGCGACCCGCAAACCGGATGCTACGAAAAGTTTCCGCAGATCGGAAGGCTCGAAATCGAGGATGATGTCGAGATTGGCGCCAATACCACCATCGATCGTGGCGCCCTCGAGACAACCCGCATCGGGCGAGGAACGAAGGTCGACAATCTTGTGCACATCGGGCATAACTGTCAGATCGGCGAGAACGTAGTCATTGCAGCGCAAGCGGGATTCTCGGGCAGCATCGTCATCGAAAACAACGTCGTCATCGGCGGCCAGGTGGGCATCGGCGAACACGCGCGCGTCCAGGACGGCGTGCTGCTTGGCGGGCAGGCTGGCGTTCTGCCTAAGAAAGTCCTGCGGGGCAAAGGCATTGCGTTCTGGGGAACTCCGGCAAAACCGTTGCGGGAGTATCTAAAAAGCCTGGCGGTGCTGGCGAAGCTGGGGAAACGCGAATAGCGCAAGCTCTGGTGAAAAAGGATTAAGAGCAACGGTCCATGGCGATCTTGGTGGTTGGGGGACACTCGCGAAATATCGGAAAAACCAGCGTGATGGTTGGGCTGATTGAGGCTTTGCCGGCATACCACTGGACGGCTTTCAAGATCACGCAATCCGGCGAGGGCGAGTGCCATCACGGTGAGCTGCGGGATTGCGCACCCGAGGACCGCCCCTGGTCAATCACGGAAGAACAGGACACATCGGGCAAGACGGATTCGTCACGTTTCTTGCTCGCCGGAGCCCGACGCGCCTTCTGGGTGAGGGTCGAACCAGGGCGGCTGCAGGAGGCGCTGCCGGCGATTCAGCGCAAGATGGCGCAGGCGGAAAACGTAATCATCGAATCTAACAGCATCTTGCGGTTCCTTGACCCTGATGTGTATATCACCGTGCTCGATCCAGCGAGAGAAGATTTCAAGACTTCCGCACAGAACTACCTTGCGCGGGCCGATGTCGTGGTGCTTCATCAAGGCGGGAACGCCATACCGCGGTGGAAGCAAGTAACGCCAGATATGCTTCAGGGGCGTCCGGTGTTTCGCATTGTTCCCCCTGCTTATGTGACGGGTGAACTTGTGGGGTTTGTGGCCAATCGGCTCACCCGCAAAAGACGCTCTCCGGCCTGAGGACTGCCCCTGCCGGCAAGCAATGTCCAACTCACGCAGTTCTTCCCCTCCTGATATTCTTCTCCAGCGATGCTGAGGATTGAGAAAAGCGCCTGGGTGCTGGCGGTTATTTCCGGCGTCCTGCAGGTTGTCATCTTCCCGCTCGAGAATCTCTACATGCTCAGCTGGGTTGCGGTTGCGCCGCTATTGGTGGCGATTTTGCGCGCTCGACGGCCTGGGGCTTTGCCGCTCGAAGGCAGCATCAAGCGGCTTCCTGCTCTGCCGATGCAAGGTTTTCTTTTGGGCTACCTGTGTGGCATTGTCTGGTACGCCGGCAATTGCTATTGGGTTTACGCCACCATGAAGCAGTACGGTGGCATTGGAAGCATCGGCGCAGCCGGATTGTTACTGCTTTTTTGCTTGTATCTCGGCTTGTATCACGGCGCATTCGGACTCGTCATCGCTTGGATCGGGCGGCGGTCCCTGCGTACGGCCCTGGTGGCGGCGCCATTTGTCTGGGTCGCTCTGGAGTTCGCGCGCACACGAATCAGCGGATTCCCCTGGGACCTGCTGGGCATCGCACAGACGGACAACATTCCCCTGGCACGAATCGCACGCGTGACCGGGATTTACGGCATCTCGCTCGAAATCATGATCGTGAACACGGCTTTTGCGGCGGCGTTTCTGCTGCGGCACCAGCGCCGGATATCACTCCTGTTTGCCTCGTTCGCGGCCGCATTCGTATTGCAGATTGCGCGCTGGATGCCGGTGCCGGCGTTTTCCGTCGATCGTTCCGCCGTGCTGGTTCAGGAAAATGTTCCTGTTCTCGACAACAGTGATTGGACGCGCCAGTACTTTGAAGACACTTTGCGCCAGTTGAGAGTTCTGAGTCACGGCCCTGAGGGAGGATCAGCCCAAAATCCCGCGCCGGGCTTAATCGTCTGGCCGGAGTCGCCGGCACCGTTCTATGGCGGTGACCCGGAGTTCCGCCGCGGGCTCAGTCAACTTGCGATCGAGTCTCAGGCCTGGGTAGTTGCGGGAAACGTGGGAACCCGAGAGGCGGAATCGCCGACTCAAAACCCAAGTACGATTTTCAATTCCGCTTCCCTGATCAGTCCCTCCGGCGAGTGGCTCGGACGTTACGACAAAGTCCATCTGGTGCCCTTTGGCGAGTATGTTCCCTTTCGACAGTTCCTCGGTTTTGCGGGGGGGCTGACCAAAGAAGTCGGCGACTTTACCTCCGGAGCAACCCGGGTGCCGCTGCAGGCTGGAGATGAGAAGCTCGGTATCTTCATCTGCTACGAATCCATTTTCCCCGACGAAGTTCGCCAGTTCGCGAAATCAGGTGCTCAGGTTTTGGTAAACATTTCAAACGACGGCTGGTATGGTGACAGCGGGGCCTATGCCCAGCACTTGAAGCAGGCTCGTATGCGGGCCATCGAAAATGATCGCTGGTTGCTGCGCGCCACCAACACCGGTGTAACCGCCGCGATCGATCCCTTTGGACGCATCTCGCAAACCGTCCCGCGGAAAGTGCGTACGTCGCTCCTAGCCAATTACGCGCTGGTGAATGAAACCACCTTCTACACGCGCCACGGTGATTGGCTGGCATACGCCTGTGCGATAATTTCAATCGTAGCCCTCACGGTTTCACTTACTTCCGGAAAAGGCAAAGCATGATTCAGGAACTCGAACAGGAATACTCAAGTCTGCAGCAGAAGGTCCGCGAACTCCGGGAGTATCTTTGACGCGGACAAACTCCGTCCCCAACTGGCAGAAGTAGAAAAGCAAGCTTCCGACCCAAACCTGTGGTCTAATCCACAACGCTCGCAGCAGGTGATGCGCGAGAAGAAGCGGCTGGAAGACATGCTGGCGACCGAGTCCGATCTGGTGCGGCGCACGGGAGACATTTCTGCGTACTTTGACCTTGCCAAGGAAGGCGAGAACGTGGAATCGGATCTGCGGCGAGAGGTCGATGATCTGCGCGCGCAGGTGGAGAAGCTCGAAACCGAGACCCTGCTTTCCGGCGAAAACGACCCTCGCAATGCGATCGTGACCATTCATCCTGGCGCTGGCGGTACCGAGTCGCAAGACTGGGCTGAGATGCTGATGCGCATGTATCTGCGTTGGGCGGAGCGGCAGGGCTTCCAGACCGTCCTCTACGACTATCAGCCGGGTGAAGAAGCCGGAATCAAGTCGGCAACGTTTGGGGTCAACGGTGAGTACGGCTTCGGCCTTCTGACCAGCGAGATCGGCGTGCACCGGCTGGTGCGAATTTCACCATTCGATCAGGCGAAGCGGCGGCACACATCCTTCGCAAGTGTTTTTGTCTCTCCCGAAATCGACGAGTCCATCGAGGTTGTGATCCGGCCGGAAGACATTCGCATTGACACCTACCGCTCCAGCGGCAAGGGCGGCCAGCACGTAAACACGACCGACTCCGCGGTGCGCATCACCCATATTCCGACCGGGTTGGTGGCCGCCTGCCAGAATGAGCGCTCGCAGCACAAGAACAAGGACCGTGCCATGAGCATGTTGCGTTCGAAGCTCTACGAGTACGAGATGGAGAAGAAGCGCGAGGCCACGAAAAAAATCGAAGACTCCAAACTCGATATCGACTTCGGCTCGCAGATACGCTCGTATGTGCTGCAACCCTACCGTTTGATCAAGGACCATCGCACCAAAGCGGAAGTGGGCGACGTCGACCGCGTCTTGGACGGGGACCTGCAGCCGTTCATCCGCGCGTACTTGCGCATGCGGCGGGACGGGGCACCGCCCGATTCAACCAAATAGAACTGACCTAGAGTTCAATCCCCACCCATTCCTTCGGTAACCCTTACCGGAGTGAAATTACTGGCCACACTGGCCCGGGTGCGCGATTCTGGAATGTCAGCAAGGGTGTGTCTATGGCCCGTATGTTGGACCTAATTCGTACCGCTGGGGTTTCGCAGCACCAGATGATGTCTGCAGCCAGGGGCGCTCTCCGCCTTCCTGCCGAGGAGATGATCGAGATCCTGGTTTACATTGCAGAACACAACAAGATTTTCGGCGAACAAGCCCGGCTCACCCTCGCGGGCTGGGATGAGGCTTCGGCCAAGACGATGGTTGCCAACCCGAACACGCCCAAAGAAATTCTGGACTATTGGATTTCACCGAAGAACATCCGCGCTTCGCTTTTCGTCCTGCTTCTTGAAAATCCTTCCGTTCAGCTGACCAAGCTCGGGGAGATGGCCGCCACCTCGAAAGGCGAATTGATCGACCTGATGATTGCGAGCCCGCGCTTGCGGAACTCGAAGCCACTCCTGAACGATCTGAACGGAAATCACAACCTCACGGGTGTGCAGGCCGCGCGGGTCCAAGCCTTGATCCATGGCACCGACTATGTTGAGCCTGTGAGGGTAGACGAACCGGCGCCGCCTGAGGTCCCAGCTTCGCCGGATGTTCAGCCCGTGCCTCGCCCCGAACCAGAGCCGATGGAATCCCTAGATCCCGAAACAGAAAAGGTGGTGTCGGCATTTATCACCGAGCATGCCACGGAAATTGCCGCTGAAGGCGACAAGCCGTTTCAGGCGATTGGGGGAATACACGAAGGGGAGTTTCACGTCGAAGGGCCTCCCGAAGCCCCTTCGATTCTCCCCGCATCTCCAACTCAGCCGGCCGTCACGGCACCCGCGACTCCTGCTGGCGCAGCGGCGGTAGCCAAGCCTGCTCTCGAAAATAAACCGACTCCGCGCAAAATTCATGTCGATCCGCAGAACGAGATGCGCGGCAGCGTGCTGCAGAAGATCGGAAGGCTGGACATCAAAGGCAGAATTCAGCTGGCGATGAAAGGAACCAAAGAAGAGCGGGCGATTCTGGTGCGGGATGGGACCAAGATCGTAGCCCTGGCGGTGCTCGATTCGCCCAAAATCAGTGACGGTGAAGTCGAAAAATTCGCCACTCAGAAGAATGTGCTCGAGGCGGTTTTACGGGCGATCCCAATGAAGCGGCGGTTTGCTAAGAATTATGCGGTGGTCCGCAACCTTGTCTTCAACCCCCGCACCCCGTTGGATGTTTCGCTGGGCCTGATGAAGAATATGTTGACCGTCGACCTCAAGAATCTTGCCGGCAACAAAGAAGTTTCCGAAACCATTCGTAAGCTCGCGCTTCGCATGTTCAAGCAGAAAAGCGAGTCGGCCAACAAGGGCTAGGCTTCCATTCACCCCGCAACCACCGGGTCTGGCAGTCGTGGCTTCCGGCTGGTTCAGTATTTGTGACTACAATAGGTGCCATGGGGAACCTGCAACATCCAGATCCCATTCGCCACTTGCTGGCATCGGCGAAGACCATTGCCGTGGTAGGGCTTTCCCCTAACCCTTTGCGCGCCAGCCACGGGGTATCGGCATATATGCAGGAACGGGGATACAAAATCATTCCAGTGAATCCCAATATCCGCGAAGCACTGGGCGAGGAAGCCTACCCGTCGCTGCTGGAGGTTCCGGACAAGATTGACATTGTGAATGTGTTCCGGCGTCCGGAGTTTGTGGAGGAGATCGTCGATCACGCCATCCGGCGGAAGATTCCCGCCGTGTGGATGCAGGAGGGCGTGATCAACCACGCCGCAGCCGACAAGGCGGAAGAAGCAGGGATATTTGTGGTGATGGATCGCTGCATTCTGCAGGAACACCGCGCTCGGTTCCGCTAGCGCTCTGCCATGGGCAAGGCCTGGGCGCGACTCCTTCTGCGCCACAGCCACCATGCCACGAGCGCTACCAGCGCCGCGATCACCAGCCAATGGAAGTGATGGCTGAAGAAGATGCGGGCTGTGTGAATGATTCCCGGTCCAAACCTCACCACCAAGATTCCGAGCACCAGGAAGCGGACCGTGCGTCCGAGGAAAATCGCGAGAATGAAATGCCCGATACTCATTTCGGCTACCGCAGCGCAAAGTGCGAAGACCTTGAACGGCGTCGGCGGAGGCAGCATGGCGGGGAACATCAGGCTCCAGAACGGATGTTTTTCAAACGCTCCGTGCAGCTTCTGAAATCTCTCAGGCGATACCCGCTTTCGAAGCAGTTCTTCTCCGCCTTTATATCCGATGGCATAAATCACCAGACTTCCGAGCGCTGACCCGGCAGCCGCCATCAGGACATAAAGAAGGAGCCGGTTATGATTCTGTGAGACGTACCCGCCGACCACCACATCGAGAGGAAGGCCGACGGCAGCACCGTCCAATGCGGCGATCGCAAACACTCCCCAAGACCCCAGAGGCTGCAAGATCGCCCAGAGGAACGCAGTGTATTTCGCCACGATGTGCTTAATGGTGTTCATTCGACAATTTGTTTCGCCACGGAGTACTCCGGGTTCTTGGCCACATGCGAGGGATTTGCTCGACCTCGCCTGGTTTTTCCCGGGAGCTTGCCGCGCAACTAGTTCGTCATGTGTTCCGTTTTTCCTGCAAGGATTTGGATGGCGTGCGGCAGCACATCGATCACGGCCTCCAGTGACTCCACTGCTCCGGCGGGACTTCCCGGAAGATTCAACACCAGAGATGTTCCACACACACCGCACACGCCGCGGCTGAGCACAGCAAACGGCGTCTTCTTCTCTCCCTCGCGGCGCATGCGCTCGGCAATGCCGTCGAGCATCCGGCCGCACACGCTGCGGGTCGCTTCCGGGGTTACGTCTCGGGTGGAGATCCCAGTGCCGCCGGTGGTCACGACCAGCCGGCCTCGACGCGAAAGTTCGACGATAGCTTTCATGATGGCGGCGTGCTCGTCGGCTACGACTCTCGTTTCGATGACCGTGAAGTGGTGCCTTTGAAGAGCGCTGACCACCGCCGGACCTGAAATGTCGTTGCGTTCCCCGCGCGCGCAGGAGTCGCTCACCGTGAGCACCGTAGCGCGGAATGCTTCAGGAATCGAGGAGGACGTCATCTTCCTCCTCGCTCACACCACCCTGATCGCGCTTCTCTTCGTCGAGCAGGCGCAATCCCTCCATGAGGAGGCCTTGCGTGTTCAAGGTCGTGGTCTGCTGCTTGGTTTTGCCATCGAAGTTGATCTGGAAGTTGCCGCCGGTCCACTTCAAGACTTTAAAGACGGCTGCGTCGCCGGTGAGCGAGCCATACGTCGCATGCGGGACCTGGCCTTCCTTGAAGTACATTTCGCACTTGTCCCCATCTTTCGCAAGCGTAAGCAGGCAACTCTTGCGGCCCATTTCTAACGACTGCACGATGTCGATCACGTTCATCTGAGTCAGGCTGCCGCGCACAATGCCATCGGATGAGGACGACTTCGACATCTTCTCGAGCGCGATTCGGTCGATGATGCGCTTGATGCGCTGGGTAGCTTCGCGGAGGAAAAAGGGTTTCTCAACGAAATCGTCAGCGGTGTGTTCTTGCATGGAAAGCTTCTCCGAAATGTCGGACTTTGTGGCCAGCAAGATGACCGAGATGCCGGATGTGGTGGAGCGGCTGCGAAGCTTTTCGACGAGTTGACGTCCGTCCATGCCAGGCATGCGGAAGTCGCTGACCAGGAGATCCGGTGTATCCTCGACGGCCTTGATGAGCGCGTCGGCGCCGTCTCCGGCGGTGCTCACGCGGGCTAGCGGTGCGATCGCGTCACGCAACATGGCTAGCACCATCGGATTGTCATCTACCAACAGGACTTTGACGTCACTTTGCATGTTTGGCTTCCGGCCTCAGAACCGCCTACTTCCTCTTACGAATGTAATCCCCGCTCTTGCCTCCCGATTTTCGTTGCAGCATCACTTGGTGAATCTCGATCCCCTTGTCGAGCGCTTTGCACATGTCGTATACGGTGAGTGCGGCCACGCTGGCCGCGACCAGAGCTTCCATTTCTACGCCCGTTTCTGCGGTCGTCCGGACACACGAGGAGATCTCGATTCCATTCTCGCACTGGCGCATCTTGACATCAACGTGCGACAACGGCAGCGGATGGCATAGCGGGATCAGTTCGGCAGTCTTCTTGGCGGCCATGATTCCGGCAAGTCGCGCCGTTTCGAGCGGGTCTCCTTTGGGATTCCCGGCGAGCGACCGCAGAACACGGGAACTCATGGCGACGAACGCGCTGGCCTCCGCTTCGCGGGCAGTGCGGTTCTTGGCGGAAACATCCACCATGCGAGCGCGGCCAGAATCGTCGTAGTGGGAGAGCCTTTTTGCCACGGGCGAAGTCTCATCTTAGCAGCGCTCGCAGCCGGGAGCCTGTTACCGAAGCAGCACCGGCACCCATTCTCCAGCTTCGATCGACTCGCGGTCCGGCCCGATCACCAGGAAGCAGTTCGATCTCGCGACCGACGCAATGTCGCCCGAACCTTGCCAGGGTGTGAGTTCGACTTGAGCATTTTCGAACTCGCCAGAAACCCGAGCAGGAAGGAATCTCTTGAGGCCCGTCTTGGTGTGAACGCGCTTTCCGAGCTTGGCATGCAGAAACTTCAAAGGCTGAGGGCCGATTCCTGCCAAAGCTTGGACGAGTACCTTAGCAAAAAGTTCGAAGGTGACCATGGTCGAGATGGGGTTTCCGGGAAGGCCAAAGAAGTACTTGGGCTGCTGCCCTGGGTGCCCGGCCCAAGTCCCAGGCTCGACCCTCCCAAAGACAATCGGCTTGCCTGGCTGGATGTTTGCCCCGGAGAAGAAGAACTCTGCCTGAAGCGCGGCGAGTTCCTGTTCGACCAGGTCGTACCGCCCCATGGACACGCCGCCGGCGATCAGGACCAGATCGGAGTCGAAGGCCTCAGCCAGCAGTTCCCGCAAGCGCGCGGGTTCATCAGGAGCAATCGGCAACAGGACGGCCTCTGCCCCGGCCTGAGCGATCTGCGCAGCCAGGGAGTAGGAGTTTGAGTTGCGGATCTGGTTCGGCCCGGGGACGACGTCGATGTCAACCACTTCGTCCCCGGTGGAGAGCACGGCAACCCTGGGTTTTTCGTGAACCAGGACTCGCGCCCGTCCAACCGCCGCCGCGAGCGCAATGGTTGCGTAATCAAGGGGTGTGCCCGCGGACAAAAGCAGGTCTCCCCGACGGCCCTCGGCTCCGGCGGGAACTATGTTTTCGCCGGCTGAAATACTCTTTGTGACCTCGACGCGGTTTTCTTCGCGTGAACTGTACTCAATCATGAGCACCGCATCGGCGCCATTCGGCACCTCGGCTCCGGTCATGATCGAGATTGCCTCTCCCGGCTCGAGGGGCGGCAGATCCTTCACCCCAACGCCCGCCCTTACCTCGGCTACGAGATCCAGATTCGCCGGAAGCTTGAGGACGTCAGCCGCTCTCAATGCGTAACCGTCGCGCGTGGCGCGAGCGAAGGGAGGAATGTCCCGGTCGGCGTGAATGTCTTCGGCAAGCACCCGGCCCGCCCCGTCGAGAAGCAAGAGCAGCTCCCTGCCTTTTGGGCGCAACCGCTTGGCATGCTCTTCGACCACCTGACGAGCCTGTTCGAAGGGAAGAACCCGCGTGTGATGAGAGGAAGGCATTTTGGGGAACTCATGGTTTCAGCATTTGCCGGTTTCAAGCCCGCATTGTGAATTCTTGAAACCCGCGAAACCTACTTCTTCAACATCTTGACGGCTACTTCCTTAAAAAAGACGATGTCGTTGTCGCTATGGTTTTGGAGCCCGATGTAGCCCTCATTCGGGCGAGTTCCCCGGTGAGGTTCATATTGGCTCTTGCGTTCGGGGACCGGATCGCCTTCGGTGTAGTCGGCCACCTTTGTGCCATTTAGAACGACAATCGTACGGGGCCCATCCAGGGTGATTTCCATGGTGTTCCACTCCGGCCCGGGCTTCCCCGTGTGGGGGGCGAGCGGCTTGGTCAGCGAATACAGCATTCCCGTCGAGTGGTAATCGCTCACGCCTTGTGCCTCCGGATCGTTGAGGATCTGGATCTCATATCCGTAGTGAACCGGCATCCACTCCTCGCGCGGCTCAATCGGGATCCGGATGAAGACCCCGGAGTTGTCATCTTTATCCCGCATTCGAAAGACCACGCGGATCGTGCAATTCCCCAGTTTCCCACCCGTCCAATAGAGCAAGCCCATGCCGCCGTGTGTCTGAATCAGTCCATCCTCGACGGTCATAAAGCCGGGACCCACGTGTTTCCACCCCGTCAGGTCTTTCCCGTCGAAAAGCTGTTTCCATTCATCAGTTTGCGCGTGGCCCAACGAAGGAAGCATGAGCGCCAGTAGGAGGGAGAGAGAGCGGAGCATAGATCACCTCAAAGTCCGTCATCTTACACCAAACCCCGCGGTTACCGCGGATGCACCGAAGTTCCAGCGATTCGCATCAAAACGGATATAATTTATTAACCGGCTGCCTGTAGCCGCTCAAACCTGGAGTCCGATGTCCATCAAAATCAAGACCACAATTCTTCTTGCCTCAGCTGGCGTTTTACTGTTCACCTTGGTGGGCAATATTACCGGCGTCCATGCCTCAAATGACGGTGCCTACAAACAGATGGAAGTCTACAGCGAGGTGCTCTCGCGCGTCCGCGGCGAATATGTCGAGGACCCAAATCTTCCTGCCGTAACCGATGGGGCGTTGCACGGCTTGCTCGAGTCGCTCGATTCCAACTCCAGCTATCTCAATGCTGAACAATACAAGAGCTACAAGAACCGCAAGACCGGGGCCAAGGGCGACATCGGAGCCGCCATCTCCAAACGCTTTGGATATGCCTCGGTAGTCGCCGTGATTCCAGGCGGGCCGGCCGACAAGGCTGGTTTGCAGGACACCGACATCCTCGAAGCCATTGAAGGCAAGTCGACGCGCGAAATGTCGCTGGCTGAAATTCGGGGTCTGCTTTCCGGGGAACCCGGCTCCAACATAAACCTTTCGGTCGTACGGGCGCGAAAGGCTGAGCCGCAGAAGGTTGTGGTCACCCGCGATGTGGTGAATATTCCGGCCGCCCAGGAAAAGATGCTCCAGGACGGCGTTGGCGAAGTTCGTGTGGACGCGTTGACCAAGGGCAAGTCGCTGGAGATTGGGAACAAGATCAAGTCCCTGCAACGCTCAGGCGCCAAGAAGCTGATTCTCGATCTGCGGGACTGCGCCGCAGGCGAGGAGTCAGAAGGTATTGCCACAGCGAACCTGTTCCTCAATCATGGGACCATTACCTACCTGCAGGGCCAGAAGTATCCTCGGGAGGCCTTTAATGCCGACCCTTCGAAGGCGGTGACTAGCCTGCCTTTGGTGGTGTTGGTGAACAAAGGCACAGCCGGCCCGGCAGAGATCGTGGCTGCGGCCGTTCTTGAAAACGCTCGCGGCGACGTGGTCGGGGACAAGACATTTGGCGACGGTTCGGTGCAGAAGCTCATCGAGCTTCCCGACGGCGGCGCGCTCATCCTGTCCATCGCGAAGTACTATTCTCCGCAAGGCAAAGCGATTCAGGATGCTGCCGTAACCCCCAACATCGTGGTGGCGGATGTCGGCGACGATGGTCCGGTACCGGATGAAGATGAGAATGCCCGGCCAGCCGACGTCGAGAAAAAGACTCCTCCCGAAAAGGATGAGCAGCTGCAAAAAGCACTTGACGTCCTGAAGAACCGGCAAAGCTAGGAGTTCAATCCCGTTTTTGAATTGCATCGCGTGCTTCGGCACGCGATTTTCTTTCCCGGCACACAGGTGCTCCTGCTCCGGTGGGCTGCTATTCTAAAGCCAAGTAGCCTTAGCCTCCATGAACGCAGTCTTGGAAGAACAGCAGACCGCCCCACCAACTCGCCAGAAAATTGTCCGCCGGTTCGTTCTTGCCTTGCTAGTGCTGCTGTCTGCGCTCATCGGTTCCTTCTGCGGGCTCATCTTCGTTTACTCGACCGATCTTCCCCAGATCGAGCAACTGCAGCACTACCGGCCCATCTCTAGCACCGAACTCTATGACGTTCACGGAAAAGTAATTGGCTCGTTCGCACTGCAACGGCGCGTGATTGCCACTTATGACGACTTCCCTCGTGTGCTGACCGATGCACTGGTTTCTACCGAAGACAAGGACTTCTTCCGCCACGGTGGCGTAAACATCTGGCGAATCGTTGGAGCTGCCTACCGCGACGTAGAATCGGGCGGCAAAGTTCAGGGTGCGTCGACGCTGACGATGCAGCTTGCGCGGAATCTATTTCTTTCGCAAGACCGCTCGTTTCACCGCAAGATTCAGGAGATCTTGCTGGCGATTCAGATCGAGCGCCGCTTCACCAAGGAACAGATCCTGACGCTATACGCGAACCAGATCTATCTGGGCCACGGCGTATATGGATTTGAGGCAGCATCGGAGTTCTACTTCAGCAAGCCTGCCAAGCAACTGATCCTGCCTGAGGCAGCTTTGATCGTGGGACTGCCCAAAGCCCCGGTGAACTACTCGCCCATCAGCCATCCTGACCGCGCGCTCAAGCGGCGGAACCTGGTGATCAACGCCATGCTAGAAGACGGCAAAATCACCGCGCAGGTCGCAGCCGACGCGCGTAACACCCCGCTCACGTTGCGCATCGCCCACGACCCGAATTCTCTGGCGCCGTATTTTGTCGAGGAAGTCAGGCGCTATCTGGAAAGCAAGTACGGTACCGATCAAGTGCACGAAGGCGGGTTGCGCGCCTACACCACGCTCGACATGGATTTGCAAGCCGCCGCCAATCGAGCCGTGCTCAACGGCCTGGCCGCTTACGAGCGCCGGCACGGCTGGCGAGGACACCTGGAGAATGTGCTGCTGGCGGGCGAATCCCTCACCAGCTACAAGCATCCCGACTGGGATGAACCGTTGGACGTGAATACGTATTCTCATTCGCTGGTCACCTCGGTGTGGCCGTGGGGAAGTGCCACCCTGAAGGTGGGGAATGATCTTGCGACCCTTGGCCCGCCCGATGTCGCCTGGACTCGCGGGAAGATCCCGCAAATGCTGAGCCCGGGAGACGTCGCCTACGTCAAGATCCTCTCGCTCGAAAACGGTGGTAAGGCCAGGGTGAGTCTCGAGCAGGACTCCGGTGCACAGGCTGCGCTGGTTGCGATCGACAACGCTACCGGCGACATTCGCGCCATGGTGGGCGGGCGCGATTTCAATCTCTCGAAATTCAACCGTGCGACCCAGGCGCTCCGCCAGGTGGGTTCCTCATTCAAACCCTTCGTATACACGGCCGCTATCGATCAGGGCTCGCGTCCGGATGACACCATCCTGGACGCACCGACCACGTTCCAAACGGCCTCGGGACCCTATTCTCCTCACAACTACGACGAGAAGTACGAAGGCGTCATTACGCTTCGCCGTGCGCTGGCGCAGTCGCGAAACATTCCCGCGCTCAAGCTTACCGATAGAATTGGCATTCGAACCGTAGAAGACTACGCGCGCAAGTTCGGAATCACCTCGACCTTGCCGCCGTACTTGCCGGTTGCCTTGGGTGCGGCGGAAGTTACTCTGATAGAACAGACCTCTGCCTTCAGCGTTTTTCCTGACGATGGTGTACGCCTGGTCCCTCGCTACCTCACCAAGGTGACAGACTACGACGGGCGCGTACTGGAAGAAAATTATCCCGGCGTCAAAGATGTTGTAAGTGCCCGCACGGCGCGCCAGATGACTTCCATGCTGCAGGGTGTAGTGCAACGCGGGACTGCCGTCGCTGCCGCCAGCCTCAAACTTCCGCTCGCTGGGAAAACCGGTACTACCAACGATTTTACAGACGCATGGTTTGTGGGCTTCTCGCCAAATCTTACCTGCGGAGTCTGGGTGGGCTACGACGAAAAGAAATCGCTCGGCGAGAAAGAGACCGGAGCACGAGCCGCCTTGCCGATATGGATCGAATTCATGAGTGCAGCCCTGGCGGGCAAAGAGCCCGGCAAGTTCCAGCCGCCGCCTGACTTGCCGCTGCGGACCGTTGCGCAGAAGGTCGACACATCCGACTTCGCCCCCGGTACGGAAGAAAGCCATTGATCCCTCTGGAGTTCTGGTTTTACCGGTCATTCACCCGATCTTGAACCCATACAAACGCGCGCCTCACTAGACTCTTGATCTGTCGTCTCAACCGATGGCTGCGAGAGAGGTTGTGGTTTCTAGCTGAGATCCAACTGTGGTCTGGCTTCATTGGAACGCAACGCCAAAAGAGAACGCCGCCCGAACTCGGGCGGCGTTACTTCTTGCCGGCAATCAAAACAATGTTGAATTAGCGGTGCCCGTGTCCACCTCCGCCTCCACCGCTGCTGTGACCACTACCCCCGCTCGGAGCAGAGCTGTGTCCTCCACCGCCTCCGCTAAATCCGCCCGAGCGACCACCGCCCCCTCCGCCGTAAGAAGGTGCTCTGCCGGAGCCACTATAGGAACCCATCGAGCGACCACCGCCCCCTCCGCCGTAAGAAGGTGCCCTGCCGGAGCCACCGTAGGAACCCATCGAACGACCAGCGCCGCCATAGGAAGGCGCGGATCGGCTAACCGAGCCGCGGTCATAGCTCGGAGCGGGGCGGCCGTAGCTTCCGCCGCCATAGTTCGCAGGTGGGCGGGTGTTGCTCACGCCACCGCTCCGCTGCACACCATAGCTTGAGGGCTCACGGTTAGACATCGGAGCTGGGCGACCATAATTCCCGTTTCTCGATAACGTCGACGCCGGCGAAGGCCTCCCATAGGAACCACGATCAGAGCCATAGTCCCGGGTTGGGCTGTTTGCCGAGCCGTTGCCATATCGGCGGTTGTTCGCCTCGTAGGAGGGCGCAGGCCGTGGTACCTGCGTGCGCGCGTTTCCGCCGCTTGGGAAATTCGAACGAACGCCAGCCGAAGAGGATCCGCGAGGGAAACTGTTTCCTGTGGGACGTGGCACCGATTGCGGCTGCATTGTCGGCCCCCCGCCTCGATTCGCTTCATTTCCCCGGCTTGGACGAGACATGTTTCCTGCGTTCGGCCGGCCCACGTTGCCCATATCGGGGCGAGTAACGCTCGACCGCTGACCATTCTCGATTCCCGACCGCAGTGCTCCGCCGTTCATTCCCCCAGCACTCGGCGGACGCGGTACTGAGCGCCCCCACATGCCGCCGCCACTGCTATTTGGCGACATGGGTGCGCGCCCGGCGTTCCCCGGAGTCGCAGAGCGCTGGCTGTTCATCGCCCCACTCGGACGCTGTGCGCCACGGTTCCAATTCGGCCGCGAGCCGATCCCGTAAACGACGTTCGGACTCGCGTTCCGACCCCCCGCCGGTCCCGCAGCCCGGCTTATCGTCGGCCGCGAGAAGCTACGGGGCGGAGGAGCTGCCGCTCTCATTCCAGCATTTCCGCCGAGTCTGGATGTCATGGTCGGTTTCATGTCGAAGGAGTGAACCGGACTCGCTCTTCGGAGTTCGTTCGGCGAGACTCGCATCGCATTGCGAGCGACGCTGCCTGAATTGAGCAGGGTCTGCCGCGAAACTGCGGTGAAACCGTTTGGGGCACGCATGTTCGCGTAACGGATGTTGTTGTGCATTCCATACTGTCCACCGCGGTTGTAGCTGTTGTTGTAGATGTTCGTAATGTTGACGTTCGTGATGTGCGTGTTGGTGACATTTACGCGATTGAAGTAACCGCGGCTCACGCCGTACCACGGGATGTACGGTTCCCCAAAGCCGAGCGCGCACCAGCCGTAGCCATATCCCCCGCCAAAGCCGACGTTCACTCCCCAACCGGGGCCACCAAACCATGCGACCAGCGCGGGAGCGTAGTAGGGACGAACATAGACCGGCCCCGGTGCCCATCCCCAGTAGTTGTTGTCGTAAACCCAGCGGCCATAGTGGAACGGAGCATAACCCCAAGGTTCGTCCTCGACCCAGGTCCATCCCCAGGGATCAACCCAGATCCAGTGTCCATTGCGGTACGGAGCCCAGCCGACCCCAACCTGATTGGGGACCCAAACCGAACCGTATTGAGAAGTTTCACGCCAAGTGCCGTACTCATCGAGATCTTCATAGCCAACCACATCGGGCGAAACGTAGCGCGCGGACGCAGAGCGGTCGAAGCGCTCATCGCGCGAGCGTGCCCAATCGTCAAATCCATCGGGAGACGGAGCCGAATGCAGATCTGCGGCTTCCGTGTTCGTGCCATCGGCAAATCGCGCCTGTTGGCCCCCGCGAATTCTGACAGCGGGGCCGGTGCCGGTCGATTCCCCTTCGCCGCGCCAAACCGTGATTACGGTTTTGTCATTGTCGGAATCAACGTCGAGGCGATAGTCGCCAGGCTTGGAGATTGTGAATGCCTGGTTCGGAGTGTCCACTTCATAGGTCTCGCCATCGTACAGACGGCGCACATGCAGGTTCATCGCCCCCTGGTGGAGCTGCAGCTGCACCGAGTTCTCGGCGACGTTGGTCAAGGTCAGGCTGCTTTCCGAATCCAGCCGGACGAGTCCGGTGCCTAAACTGATTTCCGCTCGTGAATCCTTGTCGGCCCAGATGTTGTCGGAGTTCGTCAGAGGCCGGTTCAACGCGCCGGCGGCCCATTCGTCGGTGCCATGTGGCTGGACCGAGACTGAACCGGACATGTACTGCAGCCGGGCGGCTCGGGTCGGCGGATCGGGCTGGCCGTCTTCGTCGACATCCTGAGCGGCTAGCATCAGCGCAGAAGAGGGAATCAAGATCAGGCAGAATACAATCGCCAGCAACTGTCGCGGAAATCTCATAAAATCCTCCCACGGGAGGCGAAACTTGGCGTCCCGAGGCATCCTTTGCGGCAGGTCTGCACCTGCTCTGAGTTAATAAACCCTAGGACGAGGAAAGAGTTGCGGAGAAAACCAGCCCGGATCCGCCGTAGAATGCAGCAGTTACGGTGCATTCGGAGGCGTGACGGTGACGATGGGTCGGGTTTCCCCATCTAAGTACTATTCCGAACAAAGAGGACAAAGCCCCATGAGTACACAACTCGAAGCTGTGTCGGCGGCGCGGAGCGGCACATTCCCTCTAGCCGGGGAGCTCAGGATCCACCGCCTGGGATTTGGCGCCATGCGCATCACGGGTGAGGGAATCTGGGGACCTCCCAAGGACAAGAAGGAGGCGCTTTCGGTTCTCCGGCGGGCCGTGGAACTAGGCGTCAATTTTATTGATACTGCGGACTCGTACGGTCCAAACGTCAGCGAGGAGCTTATCGCCGAGGCGCTTTATCCCTACCCCAAGGATCTGGTGATTGCCACGAAAGGAGGCTGGCTCCGTCCTGGGCCGAATCAGTGGACTCACGAGGCTTCTCCCGAGCATCTGCGCAAAGCCGTAGAAGGCAGCCTGAAGAGGCTCCGCCTTGAGCATATCGACGTGTACCAACTGCACGCGCCAGCCCCGGTCACCCCTTTCAAAGCCTCCGTTGAGGCCTTGGCCGAGCTACAGAGGGAAGGCAAGATCAGGCTGGTGGCGCTGTCGAATGTAACCCGGGAGCACGTAGAGAGCGCGCGCAAGATTGTGCCCATTGCCTCCGTTCAGAACCGTTATAGCTTTGCCGATCGCGAATGGGAGAACGTTCTCGATTACTGCGAGCGGCACGGACTGGGCTTTATTCCTTGGTTCCCTTTAGGCGCTGGAAAGATCGCTGGAGAGGTTCTCAGCCGGGTGGCCAAGGCGCATCAAGCAAGCCCGTTGCAGGTGGGGCTCGCCTGGCTTTTGCAGCGCTCGCCGGTAATGCTGCCAATCCCGGGTACCTCGTCTGTAAAGCACGTTGAACAAAACATTGCTGCTGCCGGCCTGGAACTCAGCAAGGCAGAATTCGACGAACTCGACCGAGTGGATCGGCCGAGTGAGTAGTAAAGTGCATGGATGTCCCCAACCTGGTCGGGTTGGGAATCATCCGATAGTCAAGGAGAGAGAGACATGGCCAAAGCAGGAGAGAAAGGCAAGGCGAACGGCGCGTTTATGAAACCCATGCAACCTTCCGAGGACCTGGCGAAGATTGTTGGGTCTCAGCCGCTTCCCCGCAGTGAAGTAACCAAGAAGGTTTGGGACCATATTAAGAAGAACAATCTTCAAAATCCAGAGAACAAACGTGAGATCATCGCCGATGACAAGCTGCAGCCTATCTTTGGCGCCAAGAAGCTGGACATGTTCAAGATGACGAAAGCCATCAATGGCCACTTGAAATAGGCGGCTCCGCTATACTGTTTCCCGGGATGGACATCGAACAAACCATTTCCGACATTGAGCGGCTGGAGCGCATCCTTGAGATGCCGGATCCAAGACCGCTTACTTCAAACGATGTCTTGGCTGCCAACCAGAAGCACGACGCCAAACTGGCGAACAGCCCTTGGTTTCGACTCTGGCAAACCTATGGCATTTGTTGTCGATCCACGCCGTCGGAATTTGGGCTGGGGGAAATCGAGAGCTAATCTCGCGCGGGAGTAAGCCCGGCTGAGTGCCTGCGGCTGAGCTGAGGATCGGAAATCCTTAGAGCGACTTGTACTCCCCTTCTATGAACGGCGGTTCTTCTCGCGGACTTTCCTTCTCCGCGGCCGCCTGCTGTCGCCACTTGCGATAAACACTCATCACCGCGAGCGTCCAGAACGGAACCAGGTCAACCCCGGGGATGAGTTCTACGGCAAATGCCGGCAGAAACTCCCAATGCCAACCAAGCAGCCGAATCAGAATCGCCGCCACGCCGACGTCAAGCAGATCGTCGGCGGGCGAAAGCGCCCCCACTCCAAACAATGGGGTCGCAAAGATCTGCACCGCATCGGCAGCCACAGCCAGGATCATCGCGGTTCGAAAGCTCCATCGTGACGAGCCTTCGATTGAAGTATCGTTTTCCATCGCTCTCCCTGCGCCTAGTCTATTTGTTTCGATGCGCCTTGCCGAGCCCGCGGCAAACTGAGACTGCGGCTCGTGAGCCCCGACACCTTTCCGGATGTCGATTCTATCGCTGCCTGATCTGCTATTCTTCCATCAGTCCTTCCCCGTGCCCGGTGTGGAGAGTTGGCCGAGTGGTTGAAGGCGCCAGTCTTGAAAACTGGAATACGGGAAACCGTATCGGGGGTTCGAATCCCTCACTCTCCGCCACGAAAAAGACCTCCGCGGTGGTAAATAGTTTCCCCCGACCGCCGCCGTTGACTGAGTGCATCTTCCGCATTGAGCGGCGTGCTGTGGGATGTCTCTGATCTTCAACTCATCATCATGGTGTCGCCAGAATCGGAATGCGCCGGTTCCAACAGACCGCCGATGCCGGGGAAAATGGCGCGCTCTTCGGAGTGCACGGAGCAGTACGCTCAAAAAGTGTTTGACACCCGCCGACATAGTCAGAGGTGGAGATTCATTGCGGCGAGATCAAGCCCTGAGCTAGGAGCTTTCGAAAACTGGTTGTCATGAACCGGCTAATCTAAGAAACCTAACCCCTTGTGCTCCATATTTTGGCTTCGCCAGTTTTGTATACGGTGGACGACGACTTCCCATTCCTCGTTTTCGCGCAACCATAGCAGAGCTGAGAGCAACTGCCAGTTTTGCCAGTACCGGGCCTCAGCGTGAACCCCCAGTCTGAACACAGAAGCCACGCTTGCGAGAAGCCGTGATTGGTTGCGGCGTTCGCTTGGGGGCCAACCCATGGCACAACCTCATGAGAAGCTGAGTGCAGAGACCTTCGAGTCTTGGAGCCAGTACCGCTCCCTGGTCGAGAATGCCCCCGAAGTCTTGGCTCTGCTCGATGCCGCGGGGAAGATTCTCTACATCAACCCCCATACTGAAAAAGTGGTCGGGTACCGGCGTTACGCAGTGGAAGGCTTATCCATTTTCGAGTTTGTCCATCCTGCAGACCTGCAACGAGCCTCGCAGGAATTCATGAACACGCTTCAACAAAAGGGAGAACGTGTTCCTTCAGTTTTGAGAATTCGGGACAGCGCCGGCGAATGGGTCCCGTTTGAAATCATCGCGAACAATTGTCTCGACAATCCAGATCTCGAGGCTGTGATCTTCACCGGGCGGGATCTTCGCTACCGCCGGGACATCGAAGCCGCGATCCAGCGCGCGAATGCAGATACTGAGGCTGAGGTGACGAGGCGTACGACCGAACTGATCAAGATGAACGCTGAACTGCGAATCGAGAATCAGGCCCGGCACCAGGCTGAAAGCCAGCTGCAGCACACGGTATCCCTGCTTCATGCCACGCTGGATTCCACCGCTGACGGAATTCTTGTGGTTTCTCTCGACGGAAAGGTCACCAAGTGCAACAAGAAATTTGTTGAAATGTGGCGTCTGAACTGCGGGGAGTCTATCGAGAAAGATGACCAGGTGCTGCTTTCGCATGTTTCCGAACAATTGGAGAGTCCTCATGACTTCCTCGACAAGGTACGAACTCTCTACGCGGACCCGGCGGCAACCAGCTTTGATGTCCTGCTCTTCAAAGACGGGCGTATTTTTGAGCGCTACTCGCAACCCCAATACATCAACGACGAGATCACCGGACGCGTATGGAGTTTTCGTGATGTCTCACGGGCGAGAAATATGGAGGCAGAACTGCACCAGTATCAAAAGATGGAAGCGCTTGGAAAACTGGCCGGAGGAGTGGCTCATGACTTCAACAATCTGTTGATGCTCATCTCAGGTTACACAACCGACCTAAAGGAAAGCGCCGCGAGCGACAGGGAGCGCGAGATCTGCGAGCGAATGCTGGCTACCACAAGGCAGGCCGCCTCGGTAACCAAGCAACTTCTCACCTTCAGCCGCAAGCAGCCAGAAGCTGCTGTTGTGGCAGATCTGAACCTAATCGTCTTGAATCTGGAGCCAATGCTGAGGCGACTGCTGCCCGACCACATTCAGCTTGAGGTGTCTTTAGAGCCCGACCCTCTGCTGGTGTATGTCGATGTTTCACAGATTGAAACGATGATTATGAACTTGGTCGTCAATGCACAGGATGCAATGCCGGAAGGAGGGCGACTTCTGATCGCCACCAGTGGGCAACATGGAAAGCCATCCATGAATGAAGCCTGGGCTGTTCTTCAGGTGACGGACACCGGTCATGGTATGAGTCCGGAGGTGCAGTCGCGCATCTTTGAGCCTTTCTTCACTACGAAGGAAATGGGGAAAGGAACCGGGCTTGGACTTTCGACCGTGTTGGGTATCGCTCAAAAATCGGGAGGGCGGGTCGAAGTGAAGAGCACTCTTGGTCACGGGTCGACCTTTCGGACTCTTCTGCCCCGAGCCGAAGGTGCTGCCCGCACCACCCCGTCTTTGGCTGAGTCGCCTATTCGCGGCGGCAATGAAACCATATTGCTCGCGGAAGATGAACCAGGAATACGGGCCATGACGCGCACGTATCTGGAGTCGCTGGGTTACCGTGTCCTCGAGGCTTCCGATGGACTCGAAGCCATCGCACGATCACTGGAATATGCCGGTCCGATCGACCTCTTGATCAGCGATCTGTTGATGCCACGGCGCCGCGGAGATTCCTCTGCCAAGGCGATTCGAAGCCAACGACCTGACATCAAGGCAATTTTCATATCGGGCTACGCCGATTACGACGTTGCGTCGGCGCCTGAGGACATCCTGTACAAGCCATTCACGTTTCCCGAACTGGCGTCGCGAGTCCGCTCAGCACTCGAGAGCTCCCCGGTTTGCGAGTCGAACATGGATTCGGCTGCCGACTGAAATCGGCCAGCAAGTCTGACAACCTACAGAGGTTCAAAAGGGTTGAGGGCTAGAAACTGCGAGCCCTCTAAGCTTTGCTCCGAGCCAAAAGGGTTCCGACCGTAACCGCCACCGATTTCAGTTTCCCCAAATCCTCCGGAGCAAAATCGGGCCCAGCTTTTGCCGTGGATTTGGCCTTTCGTGACACTTGAATGACCGCTAACACTTCGTCCGCCGGAGAAAACACCGGTGCAGACATAAGTTTCTGGATGACCTCGCCCTGAGCTTCAGCATCTCCGAGCCTTACGACCTCGAATACACTTGAGTGCTGTACTCGCGTGAAGCTATTGAAAAGCTCAGCTCGCTTTGTTCTTGCGGTGCGCGCCGCAACTGCGGAACTGGAAAGCGGAATCACACCCATCGTTCTCAATTCAGCAGGGTGGAGAAATCTCAGAAGACTACCAGCAACTTCGAGCAGGGCGACTTCGGTCTTTTTGACTCCAAATGTCTTGGCAACAGCAGAGCAGATCGCTTCTGGGCCGCAGTCGTCTGCCTCTAGCATGGCAAGCTGTTCGAGTTCGTCCATCTTCCCTCTATCAAAACTCCTGGTAACTCGGTGGCTCTCCCTGGCACTGAGCCACCCCTGCAATGCGGGAGACCTCGGCGGCGCCCGGGTCAGCTTCTAGCTTGGAGAGTTCCCCCCAGAAATCGCGAAGGGGGAATCACGCAATCTTATAACTCTGACAAAGCTGCCTATCATCTTGAAATCTCGAAAATGAATCCTTCCTCAAAATGAACCCTTCGACGGCAAAACACTTTCAGGAACATGCGGCCGGCAATTTTGTTTTGTCAGGCGAATTGCTGGCGAGTCAACGTGAGCACAAATTCATTCTGTAACAACTGACATCCTTGGCAGGTGGGAACCCGTGGGGAGAATATCGTGGGTACTTTCGCCTTCAACCCAGAGGGGTTCGCCGAGGAGGCCACACAACTCTCCTTCCGGGTCGCCGGGATGCTGGGTCTCTTCCTGCGCGAACGTTCAGACTATTCGGCAGGGCGAATCTGCTCGATACAGGATTTTCTGTAGTGCGGGGTGGATGTTTCCGTACGTGGTCCTGATGTACTTCCGGTCATTGTCACCGCCGCAGTTCCCGTTGATATTCGTGTTTGGATGGATGGCGTCGTCTGCAGCTAATCTGGATACTGAAACTAGCCTGCTCGAAGTGCTCGACCGAGTGTTAGACAAAGGCATTGTGATGGATGCACGGCTACGCTTCTCACTCGTAGGTGTCAGTCTGGTGGAGATCGAAGCACCAGTTGTGGTTGCATCCATTGAAACCTATCTCGCATGCCAACGCACTGAGCTGATAGATGCTCGTCGTGCCGCTGCACCGGGTTTAACCCTGCATCGAGAGACATAAATCCCGATTCAATACCTTTTGGACCCCAAGGGGAGAACAAAGTGGATAACGTTACGCTGATTCGTGTAGTCGCAGGACTGCTAGCAATCGTGGTTTTCGTGATCCTCGTTTTCAGGCTCAAGAAGAAGGCTCCGAAATAGCGCCCTTCTCTGCCAGAGCTGCCATGGGAGCTTCAGAGTGAATCGCAGGGTCAGGCGATGTTGGCGAAGCTGAAGTGATTCCCCGGCTAAGTGCCGCCTCTCCGGCTTCAAGGACAGGCGATGGACTCGCGACGAGATTTCGAGGAGCAGGTGTCTAAGTGCGTTCTGCGCGGCCTGCAACAGCCCGCGGACTGGCAGTTCTAGCAGGAACTGTCCTGAAAATTCCGTACTACTCTACGCAGGAGAGCTCGCTCTCTGGGTTGAGGGTTGGTTCTTTGCGTCGCAACTTCAATCCAAGGTCAGCAATATGAGCACAACGACTGTCGTAAACACTGAATCCCCGGTGACGGTGTCCGCATGGGCGCAGTATCCGTCGCTTTACGAGATCAACACCTGGGTGTGGCTGAGTGATCTGAGCCGGAAATATGGAAGCACGGTGGACTTGTCGTCTGTCCCGTCGGCAGAATGGGACATCATTGCCGGCTATGGCTTCGACGCGGTTTGGTTCATGGGAGTCTGGGAACGAAGTCCTGCCGGCATTTCGATTGCGAACCGGAACGATGACCTTCTTCACGATTTCTTGAGAGCTCTGCCCGACTTTCATACCGAAGACAACGTGGGATCGCCCTACTGTGTACGTCGATACGTAGTCGATGACCATTTGGGAGGCCCCGAAGGTCTCGCCAGCGCACGGCGGGCTCTCGCGAAACGCGGACTCAAGCTTGTTCTGGACTGGGTTCCGAACCACGTTGCTCCAGACCACCCCTGGGTCCGGAAGCACCCGGAATATTTCATTCGCGGGACTAGCGAGGACGTACGGAACGACCCGACGTCCTACGTGGAGGTGGGTGGAGAAGTGTTTGCCCGGGGCCGCGACCCGTACTTCCCGGCCTGGCCTGACGTCCTGCAGTTGAACGCTTTTGCGCCAGGGCTACGGCAAGGGGCGATCGAAGTGCTATCCGACATTGCGAAACAGAGTGACGGTGTACGTTGTGACATGGCAATGCTCTTTCTGAATTCCATCTTTGAGCGCACCTGGGGCGACCGCGCGGGGACAAGACCCGCAACCGAGTACTGGACCGATGTAATCTCCAGCATCAAGCAGAGATTTGCGAATTTCTTATTTCTCGCCGAGGCTTATTGGGATCTGGAATGGCAGCTGCAGCAAGAGGGATTTGATTTCTGCTACGACAAAAGGCTTTACGATCGCATTGAGCACGCGAGCGCAGAGAGCATCCGTCCTCATCTCGGTGCTGACCTGACATACCAAGGAAGATTGCTCCGGTTCATAGAGAATCACGACGAGCCGCGGGCTGCGAACATATTTTCCCCGGCTAAGGAGCGGGCGGCTGCGCTTACCGCAGCCACCCTTCCCGGAATGAGGCTTTTTCATGAAGGGCAGTTTGAAGGGCGCAAGGTAAAGCTTCCAGTATTCCTGGGCAGACGCCCCGATGAGGCTAGGGATGGGAGCCTGCATGAGTTTTATGACAGGATTCTCGAGGTGATCGATCATCCGGTTTTTCGGAGCGGCCAGTGGAAACTGTGCGAGTGCAGGGGATGGCCGGACAATGCGAGCTATGAAAATCTGCTGGCCTGGAGCTGGCTGAAGGGTGACGAGCGCTATTTGATAGCCATTAACTTAAGCGAATCTCCCCTCCAGGCCACGGTGCGTCTACCCTGGGCCGACATTGGCGGAGCCAGATGGAACTTGGTGGATCGGTTATCCGGGGCAACCTACCAGCGGGACGGAGATGAAATCTTGTTGGGGGGACTCTATGTCGAACTCGGTCCTTGGAACTCCCACGTATTGGAATGGGCCAGGCCGAATCCGGCTCATTGAGTCTCGAACCGGCGCGAGCATGGCCGGTCTAGAATAAAGGCACCAGCAAGAGGAGGCGGTATGCGCTCTTGCCTGATTCAATCCGTTCGGCCTATCCCCTGGCTCCGCATCGGCTTCGTGGCTGCCTTGAGCTTGGTGTTATCTGGTTGGACTTGCACCGCCATCATCGGTTTCAACAGCTGTCTCGGGGTGCCGGTCACACCTCAGATCACACTGCTTTCCCCAAGCGCCATACCCGCTAGCGCGAATTCAGATCTGCTGGTGGTGAAAGGGAACGGTTTTGTTCCTCAGTCTCAGATTCTCTGGAATGGGAATGCGCTCGCGACCACGTTCATCGATTCGCAACACCTTCAGGCCACCATCACGCAGCAGACTTTCACCCAGTTTGGCGGCGCGCTCGGCAGTAACGTGCGGATATCTGTAAATACTCCGATGAACGGTGCTGTCTTGGGATGCCCGATTCCAGGAGCTTCTTCCACGTTGTTCTTGGTTATCAATTGAGAGTGACGCCTTCCTCGCGAAACCCTTGCCAACGGTGTCCGCAAACTAGGAAGATGTCTTGTGCGACAGAATCCGCAGGCACAGAGCTGCCGCCGACATTGTCCCTAGCATTGAGGCCGGCCCAATCCCTTTGAAATCGCCTACGCGGAGATGCGAGATGACCGCGCCTGCAAAGTAGATTACGAGCCCCACACCTGCAGCTGCTCCCAGCAACGGCCACCAGATCCCCAGGACCAAGCCCACTGCTCCTAGAAATTCGCAAGCTGCCAAGGCAGCGAAATATTTCATCGGCACCCCTACCGTGTCGTGGATCACCTTGACAATATGCGGATCGTTGCGAAGCTTGCCCACAGCGGAGAACAGCACCAACGCGGCGAGCAGGATGGTGACCACCAGGTATGCGATTCCCATGAATCTCCTCCTCGGTTGTTCCGCAATAGGATACGGCAGCGTTGTAGTTGCGGCAGTGTTCCAACAACCGCTTGGAGCCCCTATTGCCTTTGGTTGTCGGAACCGACGCTATGATGAGTGCGGCACGATTTGTGAGACGGAGGGAAACCGATGGGGAATGGATACAGTCTGCTTGGATTTATCGTGATCATAATCGTCTACGCTGGAATTGGGCTCTTGGCGGCTGCGGGCACGATCTCGAGTGTCCGGAAATTCCTTGGCGTGAAGGCAGAACAGATCTTTTACGCGTTGTTCCTCCTGTTCTTCGCCTCGTTCTATCTGGCTTTCACAGCCTATTTCGGAGTCGAGACGGCATGGCGTCTGGAAACGGCTGCGGTCGCCGGGTTTTTCGCAATCGGGTTGCTGGGCCTGCGTCTCCCCTTGGCGTTGATTGTCGGATATTCTCTGCACGGAATCTGGGACCTGCTGCATGAACTTTATGCGCACGGAGCCTTCACCGGGTTTGCGGCCGGCCACTTGACGGCCATCCCGCTTGCCTACGGAACCTTTTGTGCAGTTTTCGACTTTTCCCTGGCGGCGTATTTCTGGACGCGACGCACAGCCTGGAGCGAGACGCCGGCCAGGCCTCAATGAGACCTGGTGGAAATCGAACTCAATGGCGCGGACAACGGGGAATCTGTGGATCTTTCTAGGCAGCAGGTCAGCCGGGCCCTTCGCTACGATTCGATGCCAAGGTGTTGTTCGCTTGCCAAGACCGCCAACTCCAAGCGGCTGGACACGCCGAGCTTCCCGTAAATGTTGCTGAGATGGCGCTTCACGGTCTCCTCGCTGATGGCGAGCTGGCCGGCAATCTCGCGGTTGCTGCTGCCTTTTTTGATTGCAGAAATGATCTCAACTTCGCGCGAGGTCAAGCCAAAGCCACTGGTGCTTTGCCCCGGTTTTGCCCAGGAAGATACCGGCTCGCTGCCCACCCAGAACTGGCCTTCATGGACCGACCGAATGCTTTTCAGGAGCATCTCTGGAGGGGATGCTTTCAAAACAATGCCACGCGCTCCGAGCTGCAAAGCGCTGGTGACGGCAAACGGCTGAATGGCGGCGGTCAGCAGAATGGTTCGTACGGGCATTTCCTGACGCGAGAGTTCGCGCAGAACTTCCATCCCGGGCACGCGCGGCATGGCCAGATCGAGGAGCAGAACGTCAGGTTTCATCGACTGCGCTAACGAGATTGCCTCCTTTCCATCCGAGGCTTCTCCGATCACTTGAAAGTCGGGCTGGGTGGCGAGCAAACGGCGCAGACCATCACGAAAAATCGCATGGTCGTCGGCAATGATGAGACGTATTTGTTGGTTTTCCATATGTTTTTTTTTAGGCAATGCTGGCGCGTGCAAAATCAGGAATCTTAATTTCCAGGCGCGCGCCATGTCCAGCTTTGGAAACAATTGTTAGCTCCCCATCCAAGGCACGAACGCGCTGCTGGATGACTAGGGGCCCGCGCCGATTCTCCTCGAGCTGCGCTTGCGTAAAGCGGCCGCTGAATTCAAAGCCGCGCCCGTCATCTTCAACGATCAGCATCCAGCCGCCATGCTGACGGGTAAGCCGTACCAGGGCATGCTGCGCACCGCTGTGACGGCGCACATTAGCCAGCGCCTCGCGCACAATTCCTGCAATCTCGCGGCAGGTTGCGGGCGGCAAACTTACTTCCGGGGAATCGCAGACGAACTGCGCGCCAATTCCGGTGTCTTGCCGGTATCGCGTGACCATCCCGGAAAGAAACTCGACCAGGTGGCGGGGATCGAATTCGATTGGCTCCAGTTGATGGATGAGATCTCGTACATTCGCCGCTTCGTTCTGCACCAGCTGTTGGACTTCGATCAGTTCCTGCTCGCGCTCGTCCGCCGAGCTGGTCGCCCGAGTGCGCAAAGCGTAAAGCCGGAACGCAATCGCATGCAGCGACTGTACGACCCCGTCGTGCAACTCACGGGAGACACGCGCCCGCTCGACCGCAGCCGCCCGCGATCGCAAGCGGCGCAGCAGGTACACGTTGTAGACGGAAGGCGCGACCAGGTTCGCCAGATCCTGAAGAAATCGCAGCTGCGTTTCCGGCCGCCCACCCAGCCGAGGCTCAAACAGCAGGAGCCTTGCAGAGACGTCGGGAGCAGCAGAAATCGCGCAGGCGAGCAATACCCGGAAAGGGTGCTCGGCAACAAACCGCGCCGCCAAATAGCATTGTTGCCCGCTTGTGCGCGACCCGTTTTTGTCCAGGGTCATAAAACTCGTGAGGCTCCGGTCACGCCACGCCGCACCGGCAGAATCCTCCCCCATGACGCACAGATACTCCTGTTGTTCCGATTCGTCGAGCTGGCGCCAGGTCAAAACCGCGCCCTCATCCCGCAGTTCCGCGCGCCACAACATGACCAGTTGGGCTTGGGATTCTCGCGTGATCACCAGTAACTCGTGTGCACCGAAGAGCTTCAACATCTCCTGCATGACGATCTGAATCGTACCCCTCATGCCAGCCTCGACCCGTACCTTTGCAGAAAGGCTGGAGATGCTGAACGCTTCGGCAGCGCCCCGCTTTTCGGCTTCAGCGATGTAGCCGATGAGAAAGGCAAAAATCAGGAGATAAACTGTTCCAAGCACGAAACTGCTGGCCGAGGGTTCTCCCAGGAACTGCAGCCAAGGGATGCGCGACAGAGCGACCACATCGACCGCCGTCTCGGCGACCAGCGCGACCGTGGTCAGAGCGGTTTCGCGCATTCCCCAACGCAAGGCAGCAGACAGCAAAGCAAAAATAAAAAACAGAAAAAATGGCCCGCCAGTACCGGTGGCAAAAACGCCGATTATGGCCGGCCACAGGACATCGATCGCATGCACCAGGAAAGCCGTGCGGAAAGAAACTTGCTGACGCGGCCAGAACAGCACCACCAATGCCAGCGCATGCGCGGAATAAACCAGGGTCAAGGCGAGTGCCCAGTGAAAGGGAAAAGCCTCTTCCGGTCTGAGGCGCAATAGAAAGAGAGAACTCAGCGCCAGAACCAAGCGCACGAAGGCAAGCACGCGTTCTGTTTCGATCAGTCCACTACGGCTTTTTGGAAGGGCAAGCCTGCGACTGACGAGGTCCAACACTGAAGGAACCGGCCGCATTGTTGAGGATTATAGACGACACCTGATTTTGCCCCCATGGGTTATACAACGCGCTGAAATACGCGGGTTTTGACGCTCCCGGCACTACTACATCCAAAGTTGTAGCGGGCTTGCAACTTTTGCGGAATTGACCGCGCCGGGGGAGCCCGATTAGCGTGAAGTTTCGCGCCTTGGGGGGCGCGAAGCAAGACGCTCCGTTAGCGCAGCTCTTCGTCAGCCGTCATCTTGGGTCAGCTTTTGGTCTCCGGGCTGACCCCATTTTTTGCGGGAAGAAAGCGCTTCTGGAGACTTTGTCGGGCGAACTTCGCCGGCCGACCGTCCGTTTGCAAGGGGCTAAGGATTCGCGCAACCCATTGCGCAAAGGCCGGCTCATGTCGTGCTCCTCCGGGCCGGCCTTTTTTTACCACCACTGACCGATTACGCCACTTTTCTTCCCCGAATAAAGGCACCCCCGCCGCTCAAGGTAGGCAGTTTCGATCGGGTGGGGGCGGCAAACCAGCTACATGGTTTTCTGTAAAGCATGGATAAGAAGCTGTGAATAAGCTGTTTATCCTGTGGAAAGATCTATAAGCCCTGGACGCTCCGCTCGAGGATTGCGGGAATCACTTCCGGATCCGTTCCCGGCGGGAAACTGATCGGGGCACCCATCTTGACCGAGATCTGATACGGACGTGCAACGCGCTTGTGGGCTTGCTTGACCTCGAACAAGCCGTCAATGCGCATCGGTAGCACCGGAATCCCCAAGTTCTGGGCAAGTAATCCGATGCCAGAGCGAAATGGATTCATGTGGCCATCGGTGGTATGGCGTCCCTCCGGAAACACCAGGATGCTGTAGCCACGGTCGACGGATTGGCCGGCAAAACGAAAGCTGTCGCGAAACCCAGCCTGGCGCGGAAGTGGAAACAAGTTCAGCAGCATCACCCCGAAAAACCACGCGGTGCGGTCGAAAACGCGTAAGAAGAGGTTGCGATCGGCGGGCGGTTGGCGCAGCGCCTGAAGCGCTTCACCCCCGGCGGCGGTTGCAAGTTTGTGCCGGATGCGGAATGGCAGTGCGGTTTCGACCAAGCCCACATCGACATCGTCGATGTGGTTGCAGACGACAAGCAGGGGGCCGTTTACCCCCCGCAGATTCTCTCTTCCCACAATTCGCGGCCAGCCCAGAACGAACACGGCAGGACGAAGCAGCAGGTAGTGCACGGCAAACCGGATCCAGGTGGACGGCCAGCTCTGGGTCCAGGCAGGATAGTTGTAGCTGGCCTTTTCCTTCGCCTCGCCCTTCAGCATGCGGTCAAGGTCCGCGATCGTGTTGATCGCGGAAAACCGGGTTTCGCTCAGATCAAGCTGATATTTCTCTTCGAGCGCTCCGAGCAGCTCGACGCGTTCGAGTGAGGTTAGGTTCAAATCGGCGTTTTGATCTAACGAGGAGCCGACCGAGCGCTTCGTAATGGCCGAGAGGAAATCTGAAATCGTGTTGTGGTGACCGGCGGCGGGTGCTTGGGAAAATCCGAGCATTTGCCGCACGGTTTCCGCGATCTCGGCGCGGCGCGGCTTCAACGTGGACGTGCGAGGAAAGTCCTCGTCCGGCCAGACTACATATCGCAAGACCCGCTGGTACTCGGCGAGACTTTTGTTGGCGTTATCGATCACGCTGTCCGCATCGGCCTCCCCGCCTCGGAGAATCAGCCCGGCCGCAGGTTCCGCATTCTCGCCGATCGCAAGCGGCACCACCACGCAATCTTTAACCTGCGGTTGGCGCTTGATCGCATTCTCCACATCCTCCGGATAGACGTTCATGCCGGCCGAGGTCACGATCACGTCCTTCTTGCGGCCTTTAAAGTAGAGATTGCCTTCTCGATCGAGCTCGCCAATGTCGCCGGTGTGATACCAGCCTTGTGCGGATGAAACCGGTTGCAATTCGCCGGCATTCCAGTATCCCGAGGCGACTCCGCTACCGCGCACCAAGATCTCGCCATCCGGTGCCAGCTTGACTTCACGACCGGCCAGGACCTTGCCAATCGATCCTTTGCCGGTCTTGAAGGGATGATTGACGCTGATCAGCGAAGTCGTTTCCGTCAGTCCGTAGCCTTGAACCACCGCATATCCAACCCGGCGCCAAAACTCTTCCGTGTCGACGTCTAGCGCGGCGCCTCCGGAGATGAAGGCCCAGAACTTCCATCCCAATCGCCGATGAACACCTCGGAAGATCCACCATCGGAGCAGGAAGTGCTTCCCCTCGGCGGCGCGGAGCTTTTCCCGGAAGTCTTGAATGCTCTCTTCCGACTCCACATCGCGCTCGATCTTTTCTTTGAGCGATTGCGCCATTCGCGGCACAGCGACCAGGACAGAAATTCGCTCGCGCTTGATTGTGTGCAGGACCTCAGCCGGCTTCAGCGTGTCCTGGAAGAAAACAGTGCCGCGCAGCAATGAAGGCAAGAACATTCCCAGAAACTGGCCGAAAACGTGGCTCAAGGGAAGCAGGTTGAGAAATCGGATTGGGTGGACCAGTGGCTCGTACTTCAGATAGGGAGCGATCTGCGCTTCGAGCGGCTCAACATTCGCGAGGACGTTTCCGTGGGTAAGAACCACTCCTTTCGGATCGCCGGTTGTGCCCGAAGTGAAGACGATCTCGAGAGGGTCTTCCAGGGTGACTGGCTCGGCTGGGGAGGCCGGCCTCACGCGTGGCTTCAAGACATCGAATAGCAGGAATGGCTGGTCCGCCGGTGCATGCTGAGGCGAGCACACGAGCAGCTTGGGCTCGACATGTTGGGAAACGCGAAGGGCAAAATCGGTCGTTGCCGAGTCATCCATTGGAACGGCGATCACGCCGCGATATGCGCAACCGAAAAATGCCGCCACCCAGGCCGCTGAGTTCGGGCCCCAGAGCATTACTCGCTCGCCTTTGCGGATTCCCCTGGACTCAAGTTCCGCGGCGAAGCCATATGCCATCCTTGCCAGGTCGCGATAGCTGTGCCGGATGGTGCGGTATCCCTGGCGCTCGGCATAGGCCGCGTCTTCTCCGAGAGATTCGAACCGCGCCAGATATTCGGCCAACCTAGGCACCATGCGGATAAAGCCTAACCTATTGGGCTGCTATCGATTAAGAAGGATTGTACCGTCGACTGCGCCCCCCTTGCGCTAGCCGACGGAATTTGCATAAAATGCCGGCGTTCTCAGCTTAGCGTCCGTTCACAGTTCACAATCTGGCCGACAGGTTTATCTCATTTTCGCGGGTTCCCGCATGTCGGAGGATCTTAGATGAGTTACGTAGCCTGGAAAATCTTGCGGAAGCTACCCCGGCCGCTGGTTCTTGTGATCATGATCTTCGTGTTGGCCGCGGCAGCAAAGGCCTAGGCCATGGAATCCTTTCCTAGCATCGAATCCTTGAAAAGCACGCGAGGCAGGTCAAGGCTTCGTTTTCCAGAGGATTCGATCCGCGAGGGATTCTCTTCACCCACTCGTACACTCCCCTTCGGTAATCCTTAGTAACCATACGATTCTGAGTGCCCAGCCGTACAATCAGGCTTGTCCGAGTGGCCGTCCGAGAACTCGGCAGTCGGACCAGGACTGGTTTGACTCCCTCCGGGGAAAGCACGCTGCTGGAGTCGGCAATCTTATGGCGTTTGGTTTCGGGTTCAACAAACAGAAGGTGCTCAGCGCGGCAGAGAAGTGCGTCCAACAGGGCAAGCTTCAGAACGCGATCACCGAGTACGAGAAAATCCTCAAA
>Ga0068855_100000662_pt1 | contig 42009 bp, 36 predicted proteins | sample KBSCornC52_FD_66592 | JGI IMG/M metagenome (GOLD analysis project Ga0068855, IMG submission 66592) | Corn rhizosphere microbial communities from Kellogg Biological Station, Michigan, USA - KBS Corn C5-2 | ecosystem: Host-associated > Plants > Roots > Rhizosphere > Soil ... | reverse complement strand
CGTACCAGTAATGTAAAGTGTATATTTTGCGCCCGAAACCAGAACCGCATCGCTGTGCAGCAAGGTGGTGCCGTTGTACTGTATCGAACGGATCTGATATGGCGTATCTGTAGAGGGTACGTAAAAATAACCCTGGTCTACACCGTAGATGAACGGGTTTGAATTTACCTGCTTGTTGTCCATATATAAACCTACAGGGTTCATATCCGGGCTCAAATTCAACACGTGGTATTGGATGTTTAATCCCTTTGGACTTGCATTACCAGACTTGCCGCATGACATTAAACAGGAAACAAACAGCCCTATTCCGGAAAGCGCGAAACACCAAATCAATATTTTTCTTTTATCAACTAACATCTATCGTCTTTAGTTCAATAATTAATCACCAACCCAATATTAAAAGCTGCGGCACCTTTACCATTGATCAAGCCCCGCGAAAATAACGTATAGATATGTGCAGGTTGAAAAGTTATGGTTGTATCCTTAAGGAGCGTATTTGACGTTGCCTGGTAAATTTTAATTTCCTTGGGGCCATCTCCCATTAACGTAAAATCGGAGGTTGTTTGAAAAGGGACAGCGCTATAGCTTGCAGAATCAACAAAAGCGTTCAGCGCACCTGCGTCTGATGATGCATTTACAAACCGGATCCTCGTCTGGGGTAAGTTGATGATATTGGTAGTGTCCAAAAAATCAACCGTATGAAACGTTTTGGTGGCAGCTTCGCCTGAAACATAAAGCGTATTATTAACGCTATCCTTTAAAGTTAACGGCACGCTGAACAGCACATTAAAGTCGCCGGCTTTTTTAAACTGAAAATTATCGGCCCCCGCCGGAACAACCAGGTAAAATGATTGATTACCCGGATATAAGCTCGAACTATTGTTCTGCCGGGTACCATTTAAATAAAAATTGAGGGTATCGCCTGACGCATTAACCACATTCATCGCTGATGAAACGGCTTTGGTAAATACTTCATCGTTATTTTTACAGGATATCATCCCCACAATAACAATCATAAAAAACAAAAGGGAGAGCCTGTAGATCATATTGTAATTGCTATAATAACTGCTTATTATAAATTTTGTTATGGCGATGAATAAAAAAGTCCGGTTTTTACGCCGGACTCTTTTTTATGTCATTGGTCATTAGTCATTAGGTCATTGGTTACTGTGGACCGCATGCTAACTATCCTATTCACCACTCACCTATTCACCATTCACTAACTCACCCATTCACTAATTCACCCCTGCTTATGCGTAGCTGTTAAGCATTACCGGCATAACCAGCATCAAAACATCTTCGTTGGCATCGCCGCCTTGCGGCAGCAATAAGCCGGCGCGATTAGGGGTCGACATTTCAAGCGATACTTCTTCGCAGCTTAAATTCTTTAACATCTCTATTAAAAAACGGGCGTTAAAACCAATCTCCAGGTCCTCGCCTTCGTACTGGCAGGTTAAACGCTCGTGTGCTTCGTTGGCAAAGTCAATATCTTCTGATGATATATTCAATTCGCTCCCGCTAATTTTTAACCTTACCTGGTGCGTTGTTTTGTTGGCATAAATAGCCACGCGGCTCAACGAACCCAGGAACGATTGACGATCGATGGCCAGTTTGTTCGGGTTATTTAAAGGAATAACAGCTTCGTAGTCCGGATAGCGCTCGTCGATTAAACGGCATATCAGGTTAATGTTACCAAACTTAAAAAACGCGCTGGTATTGTTGTATTCAACCGAAACGTTTACGTCATCAGACGGCAGCGACGATTTTAACAGCGTAAGCGCCTTTTTAGGAAGTATAAACGATGTAGTGCTGGCAGCCTTTGCGTCCTTACGGCGATAACGCACCAATTTATGCGCATCGGTAGCAACAAAGGTAAGGTGCTGGGTTGATAGCTGGCAATAAACACCCGTCATCGCCGGGCGCAACTCATCGTTGCTAACCGCAAAAATGGTTTTGTTGATAGCCTCTGCCAAAACCGAAGCCGGCAGATTTACCGACGAAGCGTTTTCAACTACCGGTATTTTCGGGAAATCCTCACCGTTCTCGCCACTCAGCTTATACTTACCGTCGCCGGCGTTTATTTCTATCGCAAAAGTCTTGTCATCAACCGAAAAAGCAATCGGCTGTTCAGGTAACGACTTTAAAGTTTCAAGCAAAATCCGCGAAGGGATAGCAATCCGGCCGTTCTCTTTCGATTCAACCGCCAGCGATGTAGTCATGCTGGTTTGCAGATCGGTAGCCGAAATGGTTAAGTTTCCCTCTTTTATCTCGAACAAAAAGTTCTCCAATATGGGCAATACGGTGCTGTTGCTCAATGCGCCGCTAACCGCCTGTAGTTGCTTGAGTAGAGTTGAGGTAGAAACAATAAATCTCATATAGTTAGAATTAATCAATCAAAAGTATAAAATTTAATGTGCATACTTTCGCTTGCGTATATAATGTTGAAAAATAGCAAATATTAACAATAAAGCCAAAGGAACAATATTATTGGTGAGTTGCCAAAACAGTTTTTCGGTGCGGATGCGCGGACGGTCCAAAAGACGGATTTTAACCTCTTTGGTACGGAGGCCGATAAGCCCCGAATCGTCGGTCATGTAATCGGCAATATTGAGCAAAAGGTTCTTATTGCCAAAATCCTGGCCCATATAATGGTCGTATCCCAGCGGATAAGGCGAGCCATCGGCGCCAACATCATTTTTTAATATATCGCCATCGCTTATTACAATCATTTTAGTCGGCTTGCTCTCCGGCATTGGTGTTACCTGTTCGTGCAGGCTATCAGGCACCGTTCGGTTTAAAAAATCCGATTTAAAACGCCCCTCCAACAATACCGCAACAATTTTGGTGGGGTTTTCAAACTCCTTGCGTTGTGGCTCCTGCTCAACGGCTTGTAACGATATAATATGCGGCGCGGTTAATTTTTTATTATAGGGTGATGACGACAGCAATACCGTTTTGGTAACATTTTTTATCGCCAGCGTATCAATGGTGCTGGCAAATTCGCTCCGGATCCCATCAAGGTTTTTCACTACCGGGTTTTTGGACACAGGCATAAAAATGGGGTAATACAACCATGGTAACAGCTGTATTTGTGCCTGCCCGCCCACGGTGCCTGTACTCAGCGGTATTTGCGCGCAGTTCATATCGGCAATCAGATCATAATTTATCCGGACGCCATAGGTGAATAGTTGATCGTCAAGCTCCAGGGCTTTCGGGAACGACATTTGCTCGCCGCCGTGGCCGCGCATGCTGTCCAGTTCGGCGTTCACCTGGTCGAGCGCCCACAGCACCCTGCCGCCCCGCATAATATACTGATCGATCTTAAATTTTTCAAGTTCACTAAACTTCTTATCGGGTTTTGGTATCACCAGCAGTTTAACTTTCATCAATATGCTTAAAGGAGCCGTCTTCAGGTCGAGCCGCCCTACTTCATAGCCATCCGACAGTGATTTCATGGCGTCATTTAGCTGCAGGTCGGTTAGTTCACGGTGGCCTTCGGTAAAGGCTATAATGGGCTTTCCGCCGCTGGTTACTTTTTTTACGGCCGATGAAAAAGCATATTCAAGGTTTTGTATCGAATTGTTGTAAACTTCATCCTCGGACAAACCAATGCGCGACTGCAATAAATTTACGGCAATCTGCCGTCCCTCAAACACCACCAGGGCCTCGGGGAATATCAGCATTTGTGTTACACCGTTATCGGTTTTTACGCTGTGCGGCTCGCCGGCAATGCCCCTGGCCCGCAGGGAATCGTATGCAGCTTTTTGGTCCGAATCGGGCAGCGCCTTGATATAGGCTATCGGGTCAACAAATTCGAATTGCAATTTATCGTGGCTGTAGGCCTGCAGGTCGCTCAGCATATCGCGCGTGGCATTTTGCAGGCGCTTCATCGGGCTCGAAAAATTATCGCCCTTTAAATAAACCACTATCCTGACAGGCCCTTTAAGGCTGTCCATTAGTTTGCGGCTGATGGGCGATATGGTAAACCGCTTTTCTTTGGTAAAATCAAACCGGGTAAAGGTTATGCTGGAGAGAATGCCCAGGGCTACCAGTGCCCCCAGTATTATTCCGCAAAAAAAGGCATCGTTACCACGCAAACTTTTTTGCCTTTGCCTGATGAGCACAAAAAGCGTTAAGCAAATAAACACCCCCATTACTGCGATGTAATAGTACAGATCACGGGTATCCAAAACACCACGGCTTACCGATGTGTAGTGCTGCATGATGCCCAGGTTTTCGAGGCTCAGGCTTTGCAATGAATTCAGCTGACCGAGGTAATCAAACCCGCTATAGAAAAAGAAGCATAAAAATGCGGCGATGGTAAATGCTATAATTTGGTTTTTGCTGATGGTGGAGGCAAACAGGCCGATAGCGCAAAAAGCAGCGCCTAATAGAAAAAGGCCGATATATGATCCGATAACCCCGCCTGTATCTATATTCCCCTGCGGTGTGCCTAACAGGTAAACCGAATAGTAGTAAACCAATGTTGGCAACAGCGCAAAAAGCACCAGCGTAACGCAGGCAAGGTATTTGCCAATGACGATTTGCCAATCGCTTAGCGGGCGTGTAAACAGCAATTCCAGGGTTCCTTCGCGGCGTTCTTCGGCCATGGAGCGCATAGTAATGGCCGGAATGAGGAACATGAACAGGTACGGCGCTATGTTAAACAGGCTGTCGAGCCCGGCGTAACCGTAATCTAAAATGCTTGATGACGGGATAACCCACAAAAATAAACCCAGGCCAAATAAGAACACGCCAATGGTGACATAGGCTACCAGGGAGCTCAGATACGAAGTAATTTCTTTTTTAAGGATGCTAAACACTGGAAAGTTTGGTCTTAAACGCCGAAATTACAACATTAATATGCTAAAGCAAAAAACGTCGCCGGTATGTTTACAGGTTATCAGCTATTAATTTTTTTATTTATACCCGTTATTAAAACCTGTAGGCTATGCGGGCGGCAACCTGGCCAAAAGTACCCTGTTTTGACCATGCCTCGTACCTGAAACTAATATCCAATCCGTTATCGACAGTGTAACCGAGGCCGGGCGAGTACGCAAAAGCTACCCCGCCATTACCGTCGGTTGGGATAGCTACGCCCGCCTGAAATTCGCCATATATCGATGGGTTAAAGTAATATTTTAAACCTGCTTTAAAAGGTATAAAACCATATGCCGAATTTGCTCCGTATTGTTTTAATATTCCCTTTGTAAAAAATGCTTCGTAGCCGGCGCCTATAGTGCCGTATAAATTAGTCGCGGCCGGAACTTCGAGTTTTATTGATACGCCCAGGCCAAAATTGTAAACCTCGCTGGCTACGCCATTAGGGCTTGCAGCGTCGATACCAATGCTGATTTTTGAACCATTGTCGGATGATTGTGCAAAACATCCAAATGCTATTCCAACCGACAATAGCGAAATCAATAAAAGTTTTTTCATGATGATAATCTTAAAATTTGTGTTGTTAAAAAGAAAATTGTTCAGGTTCGGGCATTTACAAGTTTGCCAAAACTAATGTATTTATTTCAAGCCAAAACGATATGCCACCCTGGCAGCTATTTGTGCTATCATGCCATCGCTTTCCACACGGCAATCGCCACGTAAACTGATATCGATAGTGGCTTTATGTTTTGATGTAGGCGCCGAAAAACCAATGATCGGCGCAAAAATAAGTGCAGTTTTCGCGGCGGAGTAGTTGCTGTTTATTTCGGAGGATGCGCCCACATCGCCTTCAAAATAACCCAGTTTGCTAAAGTAATATTTGCCCCCGACCTCCAAAGGATCTATAAATGCCGCCGCGCTGGCATTACCTGTATACGTTAGTTTTACCATGTAAATGCTGAAACCCGAGGTAAGCGTTAAAAAAACAGATGAAGAAGAAACGGGAATTTCTAATTTAGTTGAGCCGCCAATAACCGACCCGTATATGGAGGCAGTTCTGCCTGTGGGGAAACCAAACTCGGCGCCAAAACTTAGCTGGCTGGCCGGCTTTGTTTGTGCAAAAGCACCTGATATTGTTAGTGCAAGAAAAATTATAAATGATAAAATTTTATTCATCGTAAATAAGGTTTAACCCTTCAACAAACATAATAAATATATTCAAATGCGCCTATTGGCAATTCGAGGGGGTATGTGGGCGTATCGTATTTAATACAAATAAGGATAGTACAAAGTTATCCTGTGCTATAACAACTCTGTGCCCCTCTGTGCCTTCTTTGTGGCCTCTGTGGTAAAATTTAACCACGGAGGGCACGGAGATGAGAACACAAAGATCACAAAGGCAAATATCATTTGATGCCCTTTTTATAAAATCGACTTTTGAGACAGCCTAATTGTTGCTGTTCCTTTACAACCTGTTAACCATTCGTCAGACCTATAAAAATACTCTCCAGCGTTTTGCCTTTATTTTTATCGCGCAGCCCGGTTAAGGTGTCATCTGCCACTATTTTTCCTTTGTTAATGATAATCACATGATCGCAAACGGCTTCCACTTCCTGCATAATATGGGTGGACAGGATAACCGTTTTGCTTTTGCCCAACTCGAGTATTAACTGGCGGATACCGATTAACTGGTTAGGATCGAGCCCGGAAGTGGGTTCGTCCATAATAAGCACCTGCGGATTGTGTAAGATGGCCTGCGCCAGCCCTACACGTTGCCGGTAGCCTTTTGATAATTGTCCTATTTTTTTATGCTGTTCGGGCCCCAGTCCGGTTTGTTCAATCACTTCGGCAATACGTTTTTCGGGCGATTTTATTTGATGGATGCCGGCAACAAAAGCCATCGACTCCTTTACATACATATCCAGGTACAGCGGGTTGCTTTCGGGCAGGTAGCCTATGTTCTTTTTAACCTCCTGCGGCTGAGCTTCGATATCAAAACCACATACCGAGGCCTTACCCGACGTTTGCGGAATAAACGTAGTGAGTATTTTCATGGTGGTTGATTTGCCCGCCCCGTTGGGCCCTAAAAAGCCCAGCACGCCCGGCACAGCGCTAAAGCTGATATTATCGACAGCCTTTTGATCACCGTAAATTTTGGTCAACGATTCAACAACGATACTCATGCTGTAAAAGTAATAGTTAGATATGAGATGTGAGATGTGAGATGTAAGAAAATTGGATTTTGTTTTATGCGATTGAAACCGATTTTCGTTTAAAACGATATATCAACCAGGTAATAATAGCGATAACAGGCACGGTTATCACGGTGATAAAAACCCCGCCAAACACAAATGACATGAGCCCGGTTATACATTGAGGCCCCGGGGGAAGGCCGTGTATTAATATCATTGTAACACCAGCAGGCAGTAAAATCCCAAGCATTAATGCCATGAAATTAACCCAAAATAACCGGAGTTTCAGTTTTCCTTTCAGCACAAAAATGGATACAATTACTTGAAATACAAGTGCAGCAAATACAAATATTAAAGGCAGTATAACAAAAAACAGATAGCTAATCATGTTTCTTTAATTGTACCATTTAATCCCAATAACCCAAAAAGGTAACCCTTAACCGCCTTACGCAAAAATGATTATCTACAAAAAATGCCATTCACTTTGTCACCAGTGTATCACAGTGTTAATAACGGCAGATTGGGGATAATTTAATTGTCATATTGTCAGGTTAACAATTGCGGCAAGCTATTTGAATACTATATATTTGTAACACAAAAAATTAAAATTTAAAATCATGGCTTTAGAAATAACTGATGCAAACTTCGAGGAACTTGTCCTTAAATCTGATAAACCAGTACTTGTTGATTTTTGGGCTGAGTGGTGCGGACCATGTAGAATGGTTGGGCCGGTAGTAGAAGAAATTGCAAAAGAATATGACGGCAAGGCGGTTGTAGGAAAAGTGAATGTAGACAACAATCCTGGTATATCAATGAAATTTGGTATCCGTAATATACCAGCCCTTTTATTCTTTAAAAATGGCGAAATAGTTGACAAACAAATCGGCGCAGTACCAAAATCTGTTCTGGCAGGTAAATTAAGCGCACAATTATAAGGGATTTCACCGATTAGGGGATGATTTCACCGATTAAAGGTTGAGATTATAACAACAAGATAAAAAACACCGATGTTAGATATAAATAACATCGGTGTTTTCGTTTATATTGGCAACGTTAAAATAATCGGAGTAATCAATCAAAAAGATCGGTGTAATCACAAATAAAAACTATGCAGTTAAAGGAAGATCAGGAAATCAGGCAATTGGCCAACCTCGAATTACTAGCCCGACAGGTGGTAGAGGGGTTTATTACCGGTTTGCACCAAAGTCCTTTTCATGGCTTTTCGGTTGAGTTTGCCGAACATCGTTTATACAATAGCGGGGAATCCGTTAAAAATATCGACTGGAAATTACTGGCGCGCACCGACAAGCTGTTTGTTAAGCAGTTTGAAGAGGAAACCAATCTCCGCTGTCATCTTTTGCTGGACACTTCGTCTTCCATGAATTTCCCTGAAAAGGGAATAAACAAATTGCAGTTCTCCATTTATGCTATAGCGTCGCTCATGTATCTCTTTAAAAAACAGCGCGATGCCTTTGGCCTGTGTCTTTTTTCGGATAAGGTTGACTGGATGAGCCCGGTAAAATCAACCACTACACACCTGTTTTACCTGTATGCCGAGCTGGAAAAGGCTTATAATCAGCCTAAAAATAATACCCAAACCAATATCACCCAGGTTTTACATCATATTGCCGGGCAAATACACCAGCGATCGATGGTGATTATTTTTAGTGATATGCTGGAGAACAGCCTTAATCCCGGCAAGCTTCAGGCATTGTTTGCTGCCATACAGCACTTAAAATATAGCAAACACGAGATCGTGATTTTTAATGTGACCGACAAACAAAAAGAGCTTGATTTTAACTTTGATAACCGGCCCCATCATTTTATTGATATGGAAAGCGGAGAAGAGGTTAGGGTTCATCCCAATAAAATCAGGGAATCGTACCAGTCGGCTTTACAAAAATACCATCACGAACTGGCGTTAAAATGCGCCCAGTATCATATTGATTTGGTTGACGCTAATATTGAAGATGGCTACCAGAATGTGCTGAAGGCGTATTTGATCAAACGAAATAAAATGATCTGATAAAAAAGGCCGTCCCTTTTTAAGGAAACAGCCTCTAAAAGGGGTAAAAAGGGTACTAAACTTGCGATCAAATATAACCGGCATATCATGAAGATATCATGAAGATTTGATGAAGTTATGCGGTTTTGTCAAATTCGAGCCGTATAGTGGTACCCATATCGTTTTTAGACAATATCTCAACCGTTATACCATGAAACGCGGTGATGCTTTTTACTATGGCGAGGCCCAGGCCGTAACTTTCTTTTTCATCGGTGCCAAATTTCTCAAAGCGATTAAATGCATTCTCAATTTGTTGTTTATTCATCCCGATGCCGGTATCCGAGAACTCCAGGATATATTTATCGCGGACTGACCTGTCGACAACCGTTATACTACCCTCCTGGCTGTTATATTTTATAGCGTTATTAATGATATTGAACAGCAGGGTGTGCATTAAGCTTTTGTTGCCGGGCAATAAAAAATTCTCCTTAACCAGGTTTACAAAGCTTATTTTTTTATCTTCCATCCGGTCTTCGAGCTCCATGCTAACGTCGTTCAGCAGATCGGCCATTAGTACCTGATCGTTTTTGTTAAACTGGTTATTTTCAACCTTCGATATTAAAAGAAGGCTATTAATAATGGCTTTTAACCTGTTTAGGGTTTTAAGGGATGCGTAGATTTTATTTTCGCCTTCTTCCGACAGCTTATCATGCGCCAGTACATTTTCGAGCCGGGAACTTATAATGGATATGGGCGTAAGCAGCTCGTGCGACACATTGGCAATAAATTGCTTTTCCAATATAAACAGGTCTGATATTTTCTTCATTAACGCGCTGATGCTTTCGTCGAGCACTTCAAAATCACGGGTACTGGTTTCTATTTTATCATAGTCGAAGTTCATAGGGTCGTTAACCTTAACCAGTTTACGGTCGATGATTTTATAAAAAGGCGCCAGCAGGTATTTGGTGAAAATAAGGTCGATAACCAGCGTAAGTGAAAGTGCAACCACCAGCATCAGCAACGTAAACTCTTTAATAGTGCGTTTCAGTTGAATTACCGTATCAAGGGTATCACCTATTTCGAGCAGGTAGTTTTGGCCGTTAAAACTGAAGGTGGTGGTTAGTATCAGGTATGATTCTGTACTTTGCCCGATGGTTCTTTTTTGGGTGATAAAACTTTCGGTCCCCGGTTTCTTAGCCGGGTTAGCTATGGGTTTCAGGAATATGTATTCTTCCTTTAAAATGTTGTAATCGGTAAAACTTTGGCGCTGGTTAAGGATCTGGCTAATCTCTTTTGATGAAAGGTGACTGATCAACTCGTCTTTTTTGTCCGCCAGCCTCCCCTTCATGTGCTTGTAGGTAATATTTTCAAGCGAAAGCAAAATCAACAAACCGGTAAATAATATAATAGACAGCTTGGTTAAAGCATTATATAAAGCCAGTTTTATTTGTAGTTTCATGGGGGTTGGTTGATTGGGTTGATTAAGTTGGATTAAGTTAGAATGAGTTGTAATGAGTTGTAGTGAGTTGGAATAAGTTTCATATAATGTTTTATAATGAGTTCGTTTTAACTCAATCAACCATTCAACCTAATCAACTTAATCCAACCCATTCAAATATTCACCCGGTATCCTATGCTTCTAACTGTTTCAAACCATTCAATAGGCTCAAACTGCGAAAGTTTCTTCCTGAGGTTTTTTACGTGTACGTCAACAAAGTTCGAGTCGGAGTTTATCTCCAGCACATCGCCCCAAACGTGTTCGGTTAAATTGGTGCGCGATATCACTTTGTTTTTATTCAATACCAGATAATTAAATATTTCGAATTCTTTTTTTGTCAGGTTGATCCGTTCGCTGTTAAAATGCACGGTACGGTTCTGGATGTTTATGCGAAACTCCTTTACCGCAATGTCGTTACTTTCCAGTTTGTGCTTACGCCGGGTAATGGCATGCATGCGGGCAAGCAATTCATTTAACGAGAATGGCTTCGCCAGGTAATCGTCGGCTCCCTGCTCCAGGCCGTGCACGCGGTCATCAACGGCGCCGCGCGCCGTCAGTATAATAACCCCATCGTCGCGGTCTTTTAACTGTTTTAGCATTTTCAGCAGCTCGAAACCATCGCCATCAGGTAAGCTTAAATCAAGCAGGATAAAGTCATAATTATTAACAAATATCTTTTCTGCGCCTGATTTTTTGGTGCGGGCATGTTCAATAGTAAAGCCCTCATGGCTCAAAAATTGATCTATCTCCAGCGCAAGGCCTTTTTCGTCTTCTACAATCAGTACATTCATACGAGGGCAAATTACATTTTCGTGGCTTGTTGGAACCTTATTAAGTAATATTTGTTAATAAACCTTGATGCAGCGATTGCCCGCAGTTATTAAAAACAAATTTATCATATTATAATTCTATCATTGCGCAACCTATTTAAAATTACTGCAATCAATTTTAGCATGTTGCTGTTAAACGTATAAACGTATCTTTTTTGTATGAGACTTTTAATTGAGCGTAAACCCATCAGAATTAACCCCGACCCGAAACGTGTAATAGCAAGATTTTTTTTTAACGGTAACGACCGCGCCAAAGAAGTTATACAAAGAGTAATGGGTATTGATGAAGAAACTGCATTCGGCATTGTTTCGCCATTATTGCAGGAATATTCGCGGCGGCACCGCAACATTACCCGTGCCTTAAACCGGCACTGCAGCAAGCTAAAACCACTGTTTGCCGAACTGGATATTGATTTTGATACGCTGACCGTTTATCGGAAATTACTTATCGGTTCGTACTTTACGCACGAGTACTCCATTGAATCGGCCGCTTTTTTTAACCCGTCTATGGTGGAAGACCCCGACCAAACGGAACTGCACGAAGGGCAAAAAAGGATCATCATCAGTTTCAGGGCCGTTGGCGAGGGGCATATATCATCCATCGCTTTCAGAAGGGCGCTTCTCGACGAGAATAACAACATCACCGTTTTACCCGCAGGCAATTACATTGATGAAGCCGAAATTGTAAGAAATGCCGTTTATAACAAGAAATTATTTTTTGAGAAAGCCACGGTAACACAGATAAATATCGACGTATTAAAAGAACTGGAAGGGAAACTGGACCATCATTTTGAGTACTCCAATTTGCGGAGGATCATCATCGACTCGCAGAAACTGCAGGAAAGCGATATGAAAAAACTGGAGTACGACAAGGTGCTTTGGCTGGCCGATTCGTATTACGAAATTGTTTTTTCGCTGGATACAGATATTTCCGACAGGGTTATTTTCCCGATATCCGAATATGAACGTAAGGGGATTGAGGATGCCCGTTTTGTTAATTTTAAATATGAAGACGGCAGCACCGTTTACTATGCAACGTACACGGCTTACGATGGCTCGCTGATCATGCCAAAATTATTGCAAACAAACGATTTTATTAATTTTAAAATTATGCCTTTATATGGCGCAGGCGCACAAAACAAAAACCTGGCGCTTTTTCCCCGAAAAATCAACGACAAATTTGTGATGATATCGCGGATTGATGGTTGCAATAATTACATCATGTATTCCGATAAGATTAATATCTGGGAAAAGCCGGTGATGCTGCAGCAGCCTAAGTTTTCGTGGGAATTTATCCAGATAGGTAACTGCGGCTCACCGATTGAAACTGAACATGGCTGGATTGTGATAACACACGGCGTTGGCCCCATGCGGAGGTATGTGCTTGGCGCCAGCTTGCTTAAACTGGATGACCCGGGTGTTGAAATTGGTAGGTTAAAAGAACCTTTATTGATACCCAACAGCGATGAACGCGAAGGATATGTACCCAATGTATTGTACTCCTGCGGCTCGCTGGTACATAACGGGAAGCTGATTATCCCCTACGGTGTATCGGATTCGTCGACTGCCTTTGCTGAAGTTGACCTGGCTGATTTGATTAACAAGTTGATTACGGATGAAGGGGGTTGATAGATGGAAAATAGAAGTATTTGGTTAAAAACACGGAAATAAAACACCAAAGATGTTCCTATTCCCTCCTTGGGGAGGGCAGGGAGGGGTTATCAAACTTTTCTTAAACGGATTGGTTTGCCCGCATGAAACTTGGCGTAGAACCCCTCCCTACCCTCCCCAGGGAGGGAGCGCGCGGCTATTACTTTCAAAAGAGAGTCAGTATTCGCTTACGAATTACCCCATTCACCTCAATATCCTGTTATAAAGCGCCAGGTAATCGTCCACCATTTTATCGCTTGAAAATTGGGATGTGGCCCAGGTGCAGCAATAATTGCGGCTGATGGTGGTGATATGGCCGACAGCTTCTACTGCTTCATCAATATTATCAACCAAAAAGCCGGTTTTTCCATGTTTAATCAGTTCCGGCATCGAGCCGCGGTTAAAGGCGATTACCGGCGTTCCGCACAGCATGGCCTCGGCTACGCTCATGCCAAATGGCTCATCGAAATTTATGGGATGCAACAAGGCATAGGCATTTCCTAAAAGCTCGTTTCGTTTTGCAGGTTCGGCGTTGCCGATATACTGGATTTGGGAATTTAACTGCGGTTCTATTTTTTCTTTAAAATAGTTTTCATCCTGTATAATACCGGCGATGAGCAGGTTACGGCCGCTTTTTTTTGCTATTTCGATGGCTTCGGCGGTTCCTTTGTGATGATGTATCCGACCGAAATATAAAAGGTAATCGCCGCCCGTGGCGTTAAAATCAAAATGTTCAACATTTAGCCCGTTATAAACCGTAGCCAGGTAATTCAGCTCCGGGCTTCGGTCGGCATTGCTTATTGAAACGTAGGAACCGGTATCATTATATTTTTTATAAACCGGGATGATCTTCGGCGATGAAAAACCGTGAATAGTGGTAATAAAGGGTGTTTTTACCAGTTTGGAATAAGTAAGCGGCAAAAAATCGAAATTATTATGAATAATATCGAAGTCTGCGGCTTGTTCAACCAGGTTACTGATATGCAAACATTCCAGCACTTTGGCATCATGGTTCCGGTCTTCTTCGTACCCCCTATCACAAATTGCAGAAAGTTTGCCGGCTGTTATCGAATCGCCGGTGGCAAACAGGGTTACATCTACGTCCCGTTTTACCAGCCCTTCGCTTATGTTTGATGCTATTTGTTCCCAGGGCCCGTAGTGCCGTGGCGGTGTGCGCCAGGCAACCGGGGCCAATACAGCTACTTTCATTTAACAGCTTTCGGCAAATTGCCCAACTTTATTGTACTCATATTCCAGTTCAAATGCTTTTAAAACGGTCAGGTGCGAAATCAGGTAGGCCAGCGTACTCTCGGCACCCTGGTTCCGGTTGATGCCTGTTGGCAACAAGCCATCGCAGCAACCCTTGGTTTCGTGATCGTAAAGCGGCGCCCTGAGTGTATTTTCGCCCAGGAACCATTTATAACTCAAGAACATTTTTTCGATATACTGCGGTTTCCTGAAGATCTTGTACGCCTGGAAATGCATCAGCACCATGGCCATGGTTTCAATAGCCTGCTGGTCAAATGTGGGGAATGCCCCGCCGCGGTAATACCAGCCATCGTTACCTACCGGGCTTAAATAGCCGTTGGATAATGTTAGTTTATCCAAAAAGGCCATCGATTTTAAAGCTATTTGCTTCACTTTCTCGTTTCCTGTTATTTCGCAGGAATGGAGCAGGGCCAGCGGCAAAATACCATTGTCGTAGGTCATTTTCTCTTCAAACCATTGCCAATCTTCGGACTGCGTATTTTCAAATGCGTCTACCAACGGTTGCGTAAGCCTTATCAACTCATTTGTCATTCCCTCGTCGCCGGGCACTGCCTGCAGGTATGACGCTATACCGATGATGGTATTTGCCATGCCTCTTAAATGCTTCAGCGCTTTAAAATGAGGGTACGAGCGGTGAAATAATTCGGTAGCAAACTCGCGGTACGAATTACTTGCCGCGCAGCCTATCAGGTAGCCCAAAGCCCATACAGTGCGACCAAAAGAATCTTCGGAGCCTACTTCGTCCAGGTAATGGCGGTCGAAACTTAAAAAGTTACGAAAATTGCCATCTTCGGTCTGCATGTAGTGAATAAAGCTCAGGTACACAGGTAATAACTCAAAGGCTTCCTTGCTTTTACTTCGCTGGTAGGCCATTAAAGCCATTATTAGTGCCCTTGAATTATCATCAACACAATAACCTTCCTTTAAATTAGGAATGCCGTATTTGGCATGCTGAACAATGCCGGTATCGTCCGTTAAACGCAAAACGTGCGTTAAACTAAACTTGGGCATTATCTCAGGGTCAACAATGCTGTTTTTTAGTATTTTGTCCCTGAAATCGTGTGCGGAACAGGCTTCCTGGGCAACTTTAATATACCCGGCGCCAATTACGGGCCAGCGCAAGTGCAGGCCATACTCGTAGGCGTTTTCTTTAAGCTCCCTAAGCACTCGCTCCTGGTCCAGCAATTCAATTACGTTTTCGGCGAGCGCATCTGCATTCTTAAAATCAAATAACCGGCCCCTGTTATTGGCCAGCAATTCGGTAGCGTGCCAGTAAGGTGTTGATACCACAGCTGCCCCTGCCCCTATCGCATAGGATAATGTACCGCTGGTTATTTGTGCCTCGTTAAGGTAAGGCGTAACATAAACTTCGGCTGCTGACAGGTAGTTTACCAACTCTTCTTCGCTCACAAATTTGTTAATGAAGCTTAAATGTTTGGATACACCCAATTGCGCCGCGAGTGTTTTTAAATGGTCGCGGTACTCCTCGCCCGAGTTTTTGATAACGCCCGGATGTGTGTTACCTAATACCACATACATTACATCGGGGTGATTGGCTACTATTTTAGGCAGCGCCCTGATCACCGTTTCGAGGCCCTTGTTCCGGCTGATCAGCCCGAAAGTCAACAGTACCCTCTGTTTTTTAAACTGGCTCAGGTTTTTTACCGGGTTATCGGCACTGGCTTCCACATCGGGCACGCCGTGCTCGATGATCTGAATTTTATCTTCGGGCACATCGTAAATGGTGGTTAAAAACTCAACCGCGCGGCGGCTCATCACAATTATTTTTGACGATTGCTCCGCAATTTCCCTGATGATGATGCGCTGCACATAGCTTGGGTCTTTTAATATGGTATGCAATATCGATATCAACGGTTTTTCCAGCCGGTTAATCAATGGTAATATGTAAATGCCGCTTTCGCCGCCATAAATACCGAATTCATGTTCCAGGATGCAAACATCTGCATCGCTGGTATTGATATAATTGGCAGCCCGTATATAATCTTTCTGGTGATTTTGCCGGATGATATATTTTACCTCTTCGGGGTATTCGTACTCGTGCACGCTCTCGGAATCATTTAGCGCAACTACAAAACCTCCCTCCAGCAAATTCTTCCGCTCAGGGAAATTGGCATTGATTGCACGCATTAAATTTTGATTAAATGTGGCAATTCCGCATTCGCGCGGTGGATAGGTTGATATATACGATACTTTCATAGTTTGTAGAAGATGTTTGAATGATTAACGCCTGTTTTAATTAATTGTTTAAAGCAGTGACTTAAAAAAAGCTCGCGATTTGTCCAAAAAAGACTTTTTAAAGGTCAATAAGGCTTATTTTCATACTCACGGTGGTATAATACACAAACCATACCAACTTAACTAAAACAAAAATTTTACAATCAATACTAAAAAGGGGAAAGGGGAAAGGTGAAGGGTGAAAGGTGAAGGGTGAATATTGAGTGGTGAATGGTGAATGGTGAATGGTGAGAGGTGAAAGGCGAAAGGTGAAAGGGGAATGGTGAGAGGGGAATGGTGAGAGGTGAGAGGTGAAAGGTGAAAGGCGAAAGGCGAAAGGGGAATGGTGAGAGGTGAATGGGGAAAGGTGAATGGTGAATGGTGAATGGTGAGAGGTGAAAGGGGAAAGGTGAATGGTGAGAGGTGAAAGGTAAAAGGTGAAAGGTGAAAGCTACATTTAGTGATAGTTAATGGGCAATTTTAACGTTGCTTAGCTATAAAAGCTTATGGCGTCCAGGATAACCGTGCAGGCTTTTTCAATTTCGGGCGGGGTGATGATCAATGGCGGGGCAAGGCGCATGGCATTGCTGCAATGTAAAAACCAATCGGTTATTACACCGTATTCAATGCAGCGGTCTATTATTTTTTTATTGAGATCGAAGTCGGCAAATTCAACGGCCAGCATCAGCCCTTTACCGCGAATGGTTTTGATGGACGGATGTACGAGCAGTTCCTTGAACAATGCTTCTTTTTCTTCAACCCGGGTAATAAGATTTTCTGAAAGCAGCACTTCCAGCGCAGCCAGGCCGGCGGCACAGCAAACCGGGTGGCCGCCAAAGGTGGTTATATGCCCAAGGATTGGGTTTTCCTTTAAGGCCGACATAATACTATGCGATGATATAAAAGCGCCTACAGGCATACCGCCGCCCAATGCTTTGGCCAGCAACAGAATATCAGGCACAATGTCGAAATGTTCGAAGGCAAATAGCCTTCCCGTCCGCCCGAAAGCGGCTTGTATTTCGTCGAGGATTAAAAGAACGCCCTGCTCGGTGCAACGTTTTCGCAATGCCTGCATATAGGCTTTATCCGGAACAAGCACCCCGGCTTCGCCCTGTACGGTCTCCAGGATAACACAAGCCGTTTGATCTGTGATGAGATCAAGGTCATCTAAGTTATTCAGCCTGATAAAACCAACGCCCGGTAACAATGGACGATAGGCCTGTTTAAACTCCTCGTTACCCATTACGCTTAAAGCGCCGTGGGTACTGCCATGATAGGAATTATGAAAAGCGATGATCTGTTGCCTGCCGGTAAAGCGCTTGGCTAATTTAAGGGCGCCCTCCACCGCCTCGGCGCCTGAATTGGTAAAATAAACGGATTGCAAGTTTGCGGGGAGCAGCGATACCAGCTTTTCGGCAAAACGTACCTGCGGCGTTTGTACATACTCGCCGTACACCATCAGGTGCATGTATTTATCCAGCTGATCTTTTATGGCATTAATTACATGGGGGTTACTGTGGCCGAGGTTGCTGACGCCAATGCCGGATATCAGGTCGATAAACGGCTTGCCCTGTGCATCGTACATATACACGCCTTCGGCACGCTCAAATTCAAGCAAAAGGGGGAAATCAGTTGTTTGGGCGTTGTTGGTTAAAAATAGCTGGCGAAGGGTGGGCATGTGGTACTTTGATTGCGTTGTACTGTGTTATACAGAAATTCGAGGCAAAGGTACGCCATTCTGGCCAACCCGCAAATGGACATTGAAAAGTGCTATAACCGACCTGTCGTCGGCTCACCAGGTGTTCCGATGGAACACATATATTTAATTATTAAAACTACCCACCAGCCGTCCCAATGGGACGAAACAAAAAATGTCCCATCGGGACATATGGTCGGTAGTAATCTACACCAGGAGTAATATGTTCCATCGGAACATCTGGTGTTTTGCGACGATTTGATTAGCGACCTTAACTCAAAAGTTAATTCCCGGAGCGGATGCCGCTGCGTTCGCCAAATTGTCGTACAAGCTCATCGTTAAACTCGCGTTCGCTTTTAAACAGCAGGCTAACTTTTTGGGGCGTCATCAACCGCAAAAACTCATTGGTATAACGCTTGCGGATACTTACCAATTGGTTGTCGTACTGAAAATCCAACTGAAGCTGCCTGTTTGGATCGGTGGTATTGCTCGCCATGTTTTGGCGTTTTGCCTGCCTCACGGCCACCATTTCCTGTGTGTATTGCCTGTATAACGGCCAAAAATACCGGGATTGTTGCGGCGACAGGTTTAATTGCCGGCCTATAAACGACTCTTTTACCACCTCGACGCGAGCGCCACGGCTGTTACCGGTTGCCGGATATGCGGGGCGAACAGGGCCCGGGTTTAAATGCTGCCCCGGGTAACGCCGCTGGTAAACACCAGGATATACAGGCCGCACCACCCTGCGCGGCTGCACCGGCACCGGGTAATATTGCTGGCCAAAGGTTTTAAGGCCGCATAGCAGTATAAATAATATACCAAAGAAAGGTTTTATTAACTTATTCATCTTAGTATATTATTGCAAGGTATCAATATTTTGTAAATCCTTTTTTAATTGGGCATCGTTAACTGGCGCTCCCTGGTTAATAACAGACTGCTGGGTTTCACCTCCGTCAACGTTTGATTCCAGGTAACTTTTTATATCGTCAATAGGAACGCCCGACAACTCTTTATGTAAAAAAGAGTGCTGATGCGAATTATCCTGCGCGGCTGGTTGCATTAACAGTATGCCTGTACCAATGGCTACAGCAAAACAAGCAGCAGTAGCATATTTAAAGAAGGTTGATGCATACATCTTCCGCACAATACCACGGCGTTTGGATGGTACGGCTTTAACCGCTTTTTCGGCAGGCTGGGCGCCAATGGTTTTATCTAAAATGCTTTGGTTAAGCTTTTCGAAATAACCTTCGGGTACCGCAAATGCCTCTGCCTGTTCAGCCATCACCTCTTCAACCATCATGCGGCTTTGGATATTGTCGGCCAGTTCGTCAAAATAGCCTTCGGGTACTGCAAAGCCGGCATCTTCGGTATTCAACACTTCTTCAATGGCCAGGCGGCTTTGGATATTTGCAGCCAGTTCATCAAAATAACCGTCGGGTATAGCAAATCCGGCATCTTCGGTATTCAACGCCTCTTCAACCGCTATTCGGCTTTGGATATTGGCGGTCAACTCATCAAAGTAACCTCCGGGGATTGCAAAACCGGCATCCTCCGTATTTAAAGCTTCTTCAAGTGCTATCCGGCTTTGGATATTTGCAGCCAGCTCATCAAAATAACCTTCGGGAACACCAAAACCGGCATCCTGTGTATTTAATGCTTCTTCAACCGCAATCCGGCTTTGTATATTATTCGCCAAACCGTCGAAATAACCTTCGGGCACGGCAAAGCCTGCATCTTCGGTATTTAATGCTTCTTCAACCGCTATGCGGCTTTGTATATTGCTGGCCAGCCCTTCGAAATAACCTTCGGGCACGGCGAAACCGGTGTCCTCATTATTTAAAGTTGTTTCTATCGCAATCCGGCTCTGTATATTGTTTGTTAGCTCTTCGAAATAATTTTCAGGAACTGTAAAATCCTTTGCAGGGGTATTGTTTTTTAACGCATCTAAATTTTTGAGAGACACAATACGGCTTCCAAGGCTATCAAAATAACCTTCGGGCACTGTGAACGGGTTAACCGGGTTAACCTGTTTAAGTGACGGATAATCATTAAGCCATTCTCTGTTTTCCATATCGCTCTTCATCTCTTAACCATTATAGATGCTACTGATCTCAAAAGGTTTAATATGAAAGTAAATAATTCTTCATCATTAATCGTGACCCAATAAATGCGCCTCAATCTTTTTAACTGCCAGGTGAAACGATGCTTTTAACGCGCCCACGCTGGTCCCCAGCACCTCCGATATTTCTTCGTACTTCATATCGTCGTAATATTTCATGTTAAAAACCAGCTTCTGTTTTTCGGGCAGGGTAAGCAAGGCTTCCTGCAATTTGCGTTGTGCCGCATCGCCGTTAAAATAGGTCGAATCGGCGAGCGTGTCGGCTAACTCATAAGCCACATCATCCAGCGAAATATTATTTTTTGCTTTCTTTTTGTTTAAAAAGGTGATGCACTCGTTGGTGGCTATGCGGTACATCCAGGTGTACAGTTGCGCATCACTCCTGAAACCGGCAAGGTTTTTCCATACCTTAATAAATACGTCCTGTACCAGGTCATCCGCGTCGTCGTGATCGATAACCATACGGCGCACATGCCAGTAAATTTTTTGCTGGTATTTTTTCAGCAGCAGGTTAAACGCCTCGTTCCGGGTTTTCTCGTCCTGGAATTTGCTTAGTATTACTGCGTCATCAATTTCTATCGGCATGCTTTATTAGATTTGAGAATTGAGATATGAGATTTGAGATTACAACTCCATCATTTATCCAACTCTTTTACTTTAAATTTTCTTTTTATCCGGCAATGGGTTATCAGATCCGGGGTTTAAATTACCTTTCGCCTATTGCACAGCTAATTTATAATTGTTTTTTATATCCTAAAAATACATAAAAAATATGAGGTGTAAGCACATCTGCCTTACATCCCCAGCACATCAATCACCTGCTGCGAGGCGTTTTCGGTGTCAACCTTATTAATAATGCGGCTGATCACTCCTTTTTCGTCAATGATAAAAGTGGTACGGATGGTGCCCATATATTTGCGGCCGAACATCATTTTTTCGCCCCAAACGCCATAAGCCTCAACTATTGCATTATCGGTATCGGCTATCAGGGTAAACGGCAGACTGAATTTCTTTTCGAATTTTTTGTGCGATTTTTCGTCGTCGGTGCTTACCCCCATCACTTCGAAACCTTTACTCAGCATCGATTGATAATTATCCCTGAAACTGCATGCCTCGGCATTGCAGCCGGGGGTATTATCCTTGGGATAAAAATACAGGATAACCTTTTTACCGGCAAAATCCGACAGTGATACCTGTTTGCCGTTTTGATCATTACCAGTAAAACCGGGGGCTTTGTCGCCTTCTTTTAATGTTGACATGCTTTTTATAAAATAGAATGTAAAGATACGGTTTAGATTGATAAAAAATATCATAAAGATTTTTCTGTGTTTATACAGAATTTTATTTACCTTTGCAGCCTCACCTGAATTTGCCAAAAGTGTTAACCCCGCATTTTTTCAACAGTTTGATTTTCAGCAATATAAAAAGGGTTAACATTGAAATGTGTTAAGTTGTGTTAACCCTTTTTTGGGGTGGTTTTCATGTTTGGTGGGGTGTTTTGGGCAGGAGGGACATGAAGCTTTTCACGGTAACATTTGACTCAGCCTTCGACGCTCCTCCGCTCAATTGCCGCGGGGCTGTTACTTTGTCTTGATACAAAGTAACCAAAAATCAAGTCATCAGAAATGCTTCTTTGCCGCACTGGGCCTTTGCCGCACAATCCGTAAAAACAGCCGGGGCCGGAATCTTTTTGCCGGACTACCCTATCGCTTCAATACCTTTTATGCAAAAAGTTCCTATGCCCCAACCCACTTCACGGGCCTGCTGTTTTTCCGGATTTTTTCCGAAGCCCTTCTGCTGACAAGAAAACTTCGTCATATCAACATTTCTTCGGCTAAACGTAAAGCTTCAGTTAACCCATATCATCATACCGTAAAATCAACAGGCGGATAAGGCAGCGACGGCATTTACTTTACATCTTTGCAGAAAAAGAACGTCATGCCACATCTATTTTCCCCTATAAAGATTAAGAATATCGAATTAAAAAATCGCATTGTGGTATCGCCCATGTGCGAATACTCCAGCGAAGACGGATTTGCCAATGACTGGCACCTGGTGCATTTAGGCAGTCGGGCGGTGGGCGGCGCGGCGCTGGTTATTACCGAGGCAATAGCGGTATCGCCCGAGGCGAGGATCAGCCATGGCGACTTAGGAATTTACAAAGACGAACATATTGCCAAACTAAAGCAAATAACCGATTTTATACATGCACACGGCGCTTTTGCCGGTACGCAGCTGGCCCATGCCGGGCGAAAGGCAAGTCACGAATTGCCCTGGTTAGGTGGTGCGCAGATCCCATCGGACCAAAAAAATGGCTGGAAAGCCTTTGCCCCAAGCGCGCTGCCTTTTGCTGAAAATGAAGAACCGCCGTTAGCCCTGGACAAAGCAGGCATTGAAAAGGTAAAGGCCGATTTTAAAGCCGCCGCAGGCAGGGCTTTGGCAGCTGGCTTCGACGTAATTGAGCTGCATGGCGCACACGGCTACTTAATCAATGAGTTTTTATCGCCCTTAAGTAATCATCGTACCGACGAGTACGGGGGGTCGTTTGAAAACCGCATCCGTTTGCTGCTTGAAATTATAGAAAGCGTACTGGAGGTTTGGCCTGCAGAAAACCCACTGTTCATCCGCATCTCGTCGACCGATTGGACCGAAGGCGGATGGACGGCTGATGATTCTGTAGCGTTGGCAAAAATATTGATGGATAAAGGTATTGACCTGGTGGATTGTTCGAGCGGCGGTAATATCGGCACCGCTAAAATTCCGTTAAAACCGGGCTACCAGGTTGAGTTTGCCGAAAAGGTAAAAAAGGAAAGCGGCGTATTGACCGGTGCTGTGGGTTTAATTACGGAAGCCAAACAGGCGGATGCCATTATACAGGATGGACAAGCCGACCTGGTATTTATGGCCCGCGAATTATTGCGCGATCCGTATTTCCCCTTACGTGCCGCCCATGAACTGGGCCACGAGGTTAAATGGACCGATCAGTATTTAAGGGGAAAATGGCATTGAAAAAATTGTAATTTTGTAACGCTGTAGAGACGCGATGCATCGCGTCTCTACGTTTGCTTACCACCATACATGAAAAAATATCTCTCGTTAGTTACTTTCTCGCACACCATTTTTGCTATGCCCTTTGCCTTTATTGGCTTTTTTTTGGCGGTAACAACTACCAATTATCAATTCGAGTGGTTAAAACTGGTGATGATGGTATTGTGTATGGTGTTTGCGCGCAACTCGGCAATGGCCTTTAACCGGTACCTGGACAGGAATATCGATTCAAAAAATCCACGTACCAAACAACGCGATATCCCTGCAGGGCGCATTAGTCCGGCAGCGGCATTAACTTTTACTATTACTAACTGTCTGTTGTTTATTGCCACCACCTGGTTTATTAACCCGCTTTGTTTTTATCTCTCGCCGGTTGCTTTGCTGGTTGTTTTGGGTTACAGCGCTACCAAACGTTTTACCGCCTTGTGCCATTTGGTTTTGGGGCTTGGTTTGTCATTAGCACCCATTGGCGCCTATTTGGTGGTAACGGGACAATTTGCCTTAACGCCTTTGTTTTTCTCGTTTGCTGTTTTGTGCTGGGTAAGCGGTTTCGATATTATTTATGCCCTGCAGGATGAAGATTTTGACCGGGCCGAAAACCTGCACTCCATCCCTGCCTACCTGGGTAAGGTGAACGCCTTACGGCTATCTACCTTTTTGCATATATTATCGGCAGCATTTGTGGTGATGCCGGTGTTTTTTACGCACGTAAGCATCCTGTATTATGCCGGCATCGTATTTTTCAGCCTGATGCTTATCTACCAGCACCGGCTGGTAAAACCTACCGACCTCAGCCGGGTTAATTTCGCCTTTATGACCACAAACGGCATTGCTAGCGTGGTGTTTGCATCGTTGTTTTTGCTGGACAGGGTTTTAATTGCGCACGGAATTCTTTAATTTCGGCTTATGGAAAGCCAGGAAGCATTCGCAGTTTTTAGAAAAGGCATCAGTAAGTTCATTGAATTTGACGAGGCTGAATGGGAAACTGTGAGCCGGTTCCTCGATTTAAAAAAACTAAAGAAAAAAGGCCACTTTGCCGAGCCCGGCATCGTGTGCAATGAGATCGGCTTTATATTAACCGGGTCCGTACGCTATTTTAATGTGAAGGATGGCGAAGAGATCACCGGGTATTTTAGTTTCGAAAATGAGCTGGTTAGCTCGTACCGCAGCTTTTTAACGCGCCAGCCAAGCCTCAATTACATCCAGGCGCTTGAAGATACCGAACTGGTTATTATCACCCATAAAAACATGCAGGCCATGCTGGCAAACCCCTTGCTGGCTTATAAAATGGAGCGCTTTGGCCGTTTGGTAGCTGAATTTTACCTGATCTGTTATGAAGAACGGATGTCGTCATTTATCACCAAAACACCTGAAGAGCGATATCTCGATCTGTTAAACACCGGTCGCGAAATTATCCAGCGCATGCCCCAGCATTATATTGCGCATTTTTTGGGCATTACCCCTGTGTCGCTGTCGCGGATCAGGAGAAGGATCATGAGAGCGGCGTAATTGTCTGAATCTGAATTTACAGAATTTAAGAATTATCAGAATGAGTAAGTTAAATAACAAATCAAGATTCTGAAAATCATAAAATTCTGTAAATTCTGATTCAGACATCAACTTCTTATCTTTTGTTAACGTTTTGAGCGAAGGGGCCGGGCTACCTTTGACTAAATCAAAAACGATAAAACAATGCATACCATATTAGGAGCCGGCGGGGCAGTAGCAAACGCACTTACCCGCGAATTATTAAACAACAACGAAACCATTCGCCTGGTGAGCCGCAAACCTGTTGCCAGCACTGCTAAAAACATCAACTGGAAAAAAGTTGATCTGCTGAATTATGCAGAAGTGCTGGATGCGGCAAAGGGATCAACAGTAATTTATTTAACCGCGGGCCTGGTTTATGATAAAAACATCTGGGCGGCGCAATGGCCTGTAATCATGCAAAACGCCATTAACGCGGCCAAAGAAACCGGGGCACGACTGATATTTTTTGATAACGTGTATATGTACGGACTGGTTGATGGCCCCATGACCGAGGATACCCCGTACAACCCCTGCAGCGCAAAGGGCGAAGTACGGGCCAAGATAGCTACCCAACTAATGGACGAGGCCAAAGCCGGCAATATTAAAGCAAGCATTGCCCGGGCTGCTGATTTTTACGGCACCGAAAACAAAAACAGCTTTTTGGATATGATGGTTCTGGATAACTACGCCAAAGGGGCAAAAGCGCAGTGGCTGGGCAAATTGGAAAAACTGCACAACTTTAGCTATATCCCCGACATGGGCAAAGGCGTTTACCTCCTCGGTCAAAACCCTGATAGCGACAACCAGATATGGCATATGCCCACCGCCAAACCATTAACCGGCAAACAGTTTATTGATATGACCGCTAAAATTTACGGTGTTGAACCAAAGGTTTTTGCTATAAATAAGTTTATGCTTTGGAGCTATGGACTGTTCAATAAAGTGGTGGCCGGTACAGTTGAAATGTACTATCAATACAACCACGATTATAATTTTGATTCATCCAAATTTGAAAAGGCCTTAAATTTTAAGCCAGCCAGGTATGAGGATGGGATTAAGCTGATGTCGGAGACGGTGTATAGGAAGGGTTAGTCGGGAAAGTCGGGAAAGTCGGGAAAGTCAGTAAAGTCCGAAAGATTGATTTCGGTCATAATCTCTGCCGTCGCTGCCGCGAGTTTAGCGCAGTGTAACTCGTGGTGCGCATTATTGGCAGTTTCCAACTGCCCGGTGAAGGTCGAAAACCGCTGCAATGCGTTGCCACGGGTTGGAAACTCGCGGCAGCGAATTATGACAAAAAACACATTTGGCTATCTAATATTTATTTTGCAAATAAATTACTTATAGAAAACTTAGAAGAATCTGATTCAATGTCCATTTCGATTTTGTCTAATTCTTTTTTTGCTTCAATATAGTCTATATAAGGAAAACTAGAATCCGAAAATCGATTGCCCGGAAATGGCAAAGAATAACTCACTTTATTGAAATTTCGTTTGTTATTTAAAATATTCTTAGGATCGTCATTTAAATCATAAAATGTATTAGCTGCCAAAGCTATCTTTAATTCCTTTTCGAAACGGAATGTCTTAATATATTTTTTCGATTTTGTCGCGAGCATTTCTATTATCGCAATTTTTAAACCGGCTATTGCAACTATTTCAAAATCATAGCCAGTGGCAAAAATTGACCTGTTTTTATCTGACTGATATTCTGGGTGTTTGCTATCAATTTCATTGAAAATTTCGTCAAAGTTACGATCATCAGCTTTTTTGAACAAATAAGTGATGCCGAAAGTCATTGATCTTCGCAACTCTACACTTTCGAACGCTTGATATTCAGAGCCTTTGTAGAATCGTTCGAAGTGATTGACAAAATCATTTAGTAATCTTTTTACTATAGTTTTTCTGAACGATTTATAATCCGATTCCAAAATAAACTCAAGTACGTTATTAAAATGTTCTGTGTTTGTTTGATAAACAACGTTTAGGAAATCTTCTTTCCGGCTATCATACACAATAAATTCAGACGCGAAAAAGTCTTGAATAGATTTATGAGCCCATTTAATCTTAAAACCATCACGTTGAAATAGTGGCACGGTAGTTAATAGATCTTCTATAAAATCATCTGGCTTCGTAATTAGTCCAGGAGATTTCTTCAGTGCGTCATCAACTAATTTTTGAAGTTTCGTTTCCGAATAATTTGTTTCACCTAACAATGCGGTATCGAAAGCCAATTGTCTCAACAAAATTCGAAATTGCTGAATATCAAGCGTCGACTTTTTAGGTCTCGTCCAACCATCTTTTGACAAATCATGCCGTTTATATAAGGCGGAATATATTTCTTCATAAAACGATATTTTATTGGATGGTATATCTTTATTGAACGTGTAGGTACTATATAATAATGAAACTAAAAATGGATTTCCTAATAAGTCCTGCACTTGTTCATACTTTTCTCGAATGTCTTTTATTAATTGCTTACTTATTTTAGTAGGAGCTATTGAATCGTATTTTTTTATCAAGTCAAATGGCTCGTCCTTGCTTAGGGGATCTATGTTGAAATTTTGAAAATCACCGAAAGCCGAAAGAGCTCCTTCGGGTCTAGATGTCAATAAAAACCAATTATTGTTGGCTTTATCCACAAATTCTCTAATACTTTTTATAATTGTTTCTTGGCTTTTTAATTGAATTTCATCAAATCCATCCAGTACGATAAAAAAACTTCCCAGCTCAATAAACTTAAAAATTAAATCCTTATCAAAATCTTGACCTATTGGATTAAACTGTGTGAATATTTCATCTAAAACAGTATGTTCAGCAGTAAGATTTCGTAACTCTATTAATAAGGGAATTGCAAGATTCTCTTCAATTACGGATTTACACAACCATTTTGAGATTGTGGATTTTCCCATGCCTGCAGTATCAGAGATTAGTATTTTTTCAATTTTTTCAAAAAGTGGCTTATCGAAGGCTTTTAATTTATAACGACCCCTATCTTTTGTTGAAGAAATGGACAAGGGGAAATAAATATCATCTATTTTGACTTGTTGATTTTGAAAAATTAATAAGTTAATACTTCTACATTTAGATAATGTAATACTTAAGTAATCAGCAAACTTACTTTCAAAAAAATTCTCAACTACTTGATTTTCGACATCTTCTTTTTTTAGCCATTTTGTTAATTTTTCTATTTTTGGCTTGATAAACGCCGAAATTATCGGATCGATTAACGGTTTCGCAATTGAAACAATCTTGGCAATTTCATCTACATTATTATCCATGTCTCAGACTATTTTAGGTTGTGAATGGCGATTGGCGTTTAAAGGTATATTTAATTACTGAAACAATATCAGAACATTCAACTAAAAACATTCCCTAATAACTAAGTTGATTAGGCATGCCTTAAGCCGTAATAATTAATGTTGGATATGTATTCTGACGGCTGGGATCTTGAAATAAAAAAAAAAGCAAATTTAATAATTCGCAAATTTGCACATACTATATCAAAACATCATGATCCACAAAAAAACAAGAACATATATCCCGGCCAGCCTTGAGATTAAATGGGAAAACCTGGAGCCCCTTTATAAAGAATTGACTGAACGCCAAATAAACTCGATTGCAGAGCTTGAAAAATGGCTGCACGACCGTAGTGAACTGGAGGCCGCTTTGGAAGAGGATTTTGCCTGGCGCTATATCCGCATGACTTGCGATACCACTAACGAGGAACTATTGCAAAGCTTTCAATATTTTGCTACCGAAATTGAGCCTAAAATTGCACCTTACGGTAACGAACTGAATAAAAAGCTGGTTGCCAGCGATTGGACCGACAAACTGGACCATAAGAAATATTTTATATACCTGCGCGGCGTTAAAAAGGCGTTGGAGCTATTCAGGGAGGAAAATATCCCTTTGCAAACCGAAATACAGGTTGAACAGCAAAAGTACCAGGGGATCACGGGTTCTATGTCGGTGCATATCGACGATAAGGAGTTTACGCTGGAGCAGGCATCGGTATTTTTAAAAGGCACCGACCGCGGCAAGAGGCAGGAGGTTTGGGAAAAGATAACGGCACGTCGCCTGCAGGACAAAGATCAATTAGACAAGCTATTCGATCACTTACGCGCATTACGGCACAAAGTCGCCCTGAATGCCGGTTTCGAAAACTTCAGAGATTATATGTTCCAGGCGCTGGGGCGTTTTGATTATACGCCACAGGACTGTTATGCTTTTCATGAAGCTATCGAAAAAGAGATAGTCCCGATTTTGCGCGAACAGGCTGCCAAAAGGAAAGCTGCGCTAAACCTGCCAGCCTTAAAACCCTGGGATACCGATGTGGATATATCAGGAAAACCTGCCTTAAAACCATTTGGCAGCGGGCAGGAACTGATCGAAAAATCGATCCAGTGCTTCAGGAATATCAATAGTTACCTGGGCGAGCGCCTGGAGATCATGAAGGACAATAACCTGTTTGATGTGGAAAGCCGTAAAGGCAAGGCTCCGGGCGGCTACAACTACCCGCTTTCGGAGACAGGCGCACCTTTTATTTTCATGAACTCGGCCAATACCTTCCGCGACCTCACTACCATGGTGCACGAGGGCGGTCACGCGGTGCATACCTTTTTAACTGCCGACCTGGAGCTCAATGATTTTAAACATTGCCCAAGCGAAGTAGCTGAATTAGCGTCGATGTCGATGGAACTGATTTCGATGGACAATTGGGATGTGTACTTTGATAACCAAGAGGATTTGAAACGCGCCAAACGCGATCAGCTGGTAGATGTGTTAAAAACGTTGCCATGGGTAGCCGTTGTCGACCAGTTTCAGCATTGGATATATACCAACCCGGGCCATACCGATGAGCAGCGTACACAGGCCTGGATAGAGATTTATGAGCCCTTTGGTGCCGGCTTTGTTGATTGGAGCGAACATCCGCTTGCCGAAGCCAACTTATGGCAAAAACAGCTGCATATTTTTGAGGTTCCGTTTTACTATATTGAATATGGCATGGCCCAGCTTGGCGCCATTGCGGTATGGAAGAATTATAAAGAAAACCCCGAAAAAGGCTTACAGCAATATCTCGATGCATTAAAACTGGGCTATACCAAAACCATCCGGGAAATTTACGAAACAGCGGGTATCAAGTTTGATTTCAGCGCGCACTACGTTAAACAACTGGCTGAATTTGTAAAGGCGGAGCTGGAGAAAATATAAATTCAACTGAAGAATGTCTTGCTGAACTTGTTTCAGCATCCCACGCGTATACCCATTGACAGGTCTGCTGCTATGCGGCGTTTACTTGTCAATGGGTTACTTATCAGTGCAGACCTATCAATGGGATGCCGAAATAAATTCGGCACGACAGGTCTTTGTTTTGCCTTACCAGTTTGTCTACTAATTTTTATTGGCATCCAACAGCGGTTTTATCATTTTCTTCGCCTGTTTGTGCCAATCAGGTTCAAGTGTTTCATAATTTGTATAGGCGTGATATTTTTCAAAATCAAGTTTGGTTGAGCCGGGCTTGTACGGGCCGGCTATACCTATCAGCGATTTGGGCTCATCTTCTCCACCTATTACGCATTTAAAAACATAGTAAATGGCGCCATTGTCGGTTACCGATCCCAGGAGCGTTATTTTAGCTGTTCCACCGTCTTCATCCTCATCGGCCGCGATATATTGATACAAACACAACTTAGCAAAGGCTGCCGGTGTGCGGTATATCAACGGCACTTTTTCCAGTTGCTTTTCTTTATCATAAGCCTGCATCAAATCGTAGCGGGTGCCTATGCTATCCAGGTAACGTTTTACCAAAACCGGGTTGTTAGGCAAGCCGTTGTAAACCCGCGAAATAACTGCGTCGCTGGCGTAAGTTCCTTTGGGATCTTTTTCGAGATATTTTTTTGTAAACCGCTCGTTAACATCCTTCACCTTTACTTTATTCATCAAAAGCAGGTAATTGTATATTAATCCCGACCAGTCGTTTAATGTGCTATCCTTTAATGCTAAATATTTGTCCAGGTCGGTTTGGGCATAAGCGGTTAACTTTCCGTAATCATCAATCAACATTTTATTGTAGGGGCTATTTTTCGCATTTGCCATATTCCTGGCTATCCTTAAAATGTTCTCACGAAAACTATCATCCTTAATAAAAGGCAACAGCTGTTCAAAATGTGCCGCTGCAAATTCAACAGAATCGCTCAAAGGCGAAAATATTTCGTAGGTATTGGTGGCTTTTAACGGCGGGTCGGTGGTCAACAGATCCAGGTAAACCGGGTAACTGTTTTTTTTGTTGATGCCTGCAATGGTATTTAACACTACACCCTTTAACTTATCTTTCCCCTTTAATTTCGGGTACAAATTCGCTAAAACGATGACGGTTGAATCGTTATTAACCGATAAAAGTTTTTTAACCAGGTTTGCTTTCAAACCGCTCAGGAGCGTATCGTCAGCGTAGTTTTTTTGCAGCGCATTGTAAACATAAGGTAACTCGTCGGTCGAAAAATCATAATAGGATAAAGCGCCAAAGGCTTTTTTATAAGTTAATGAGTCTGCCGATGAAAGGTCCTTGAAGATCTTTTCCGCCTTGGACGATGCCAGATCGGGTTTCGCTGAAGGATGCAAAATGGTGAGGGAATTGAAAAAAACATTACTTGCCTGGTCAAATGAGTCGGCATTGCCTAAATGGCCTGTCATGTAAAAAAAGTCGTCGCCGTCAATTAAAATCCGCGAGCGCATCTTATCGTGGCTTTGTTTTCGTTCCATCATCATCTCGCGGCCCTTTACGCCGTTTAAAACAATGGTATCCACCTTTGTCAACGAATCCCTGTAGGTGGTTAAAGTTTTAATCAATCGCTTATACAGCGAATCGACGTTTTTTATGCGATAGTACGGGCTGATTTTTGAATGCTCAAACGCATACACGCCGCCCGAATTAGGGTTAGTTGAGTAACAGGTAACCGTATTGGTCAGATCGGTGGTGAAGGTTTTATCGCTATCAATTAAGATCTTAGGTTTAGCCACCATCTGGATTTTAAAATTTCCGCTATCCGGCTGGTAGGTGTAATAATCCGGCTCGGTATATGGGGTAAATGTAAACGAGCTAAAAAAAGGGTTTGCTGCGTTATCAGTTTTGAGTTCAGCCGGCTCGACTTCCTTTATCAGGATATATACCCTGCTGCCCCGTACATACAACCTGATCACGGCATTGTAGCCGCCGGTTAAAACAGCCTTCACCTCGCGGCCTTCAAAACCATCTTTTGATATTTTGGTTGGACCGGCCACTATCTTCCCCTTGTCTTTAAACTCCGTTATCAAACTGTTAAACAAGGCTTCCCTGTCGCTCAGATAGGTGCCGTTAGGATAATCATTAAAGCGCACCACATAGCTCTTCGCGTTCGCAGTATCCGTGCTTAAATACATATTCAGCTTAAACGAAACGGAATCCGACTGCACTTTCGAGGGTATGTCTTTGCTCATTTCCCGGGGTTCCACAGGTAATTTTATACTGAAAGCGCCCGTTTTATTCGTGTACAAAACCCAGGGCGACGCCGTTTTTTGGGGGATAGGAAAATATTCAAATGAATTAAAAAAACGTTCGGCCAGTGGCGTGTTTAAATGGTTAACCTTTGAGCCTACATAATAGCCATACAACAGGTTATTTTGCAAAACCAGCCGTACACGGATATACTCCCCGCTTGATTTCATCGTAAGCTCGGTACAGGGCGTTTTGTTTAAAAGAAAGTCCGTACGTTTAAGGATGGAAGATTTTTTACCATAGTTAATCCCCTTAACAAAAAGGTCGACGGCCTCTTTATGTGTAGATGGCTTGTCGGGCGTTCCCCTGGGTATAGCGTAAATACCATAATACAGGTCATTGGCCAAATCAGGATAAATTATAGTGCTAAGGCCGTGTATATCAACAGGGATGGGCGTGCCGGGAAATTTGAGCGAATAGCCCAGGTGTTCGTCGCGGTGTTCGGGCCAGTCCATCTTCATATAATCAATTTTAAAATTACTGGCAACGCCCGTAAAAGTGGCCGGTACCGGTACCACATCGTAACCTGCGTTTTTCAATAATGCAATAACCCCATCCGGGCCCGGTAAATGAGCTGCACCCACGGCGGTAAACAGCGGCGCGCCGGCCATATATTTTATCATGCTGGCGGCCATCACTTTGTTGCGCGCTGCGATGGTGGAATCCAGCATGCCATTTTCTTCGGCAAATTTGTAAACTTCGTTAATATCGCCGCTGCTGTAAATTTTCACCATCTGCTCCTTACTCTCGTCCATACTTGCCTCTACGTCGTCGTCGACCAGGTCGAGCAGGCGCTGTTTCAGCGCGTCGGTAGAGCCGTAATACCCGTCCAGTTGCGAGGCCGCGTCCTCCAGGCCAAAAATATTTTTATTCATGGTGCGGGCTATGCCGTACAGGTAGGCATCAACAAATGATACTTTGTCGTCGGGCTTATCATCATTGGGTTCCATTAACGATTCGAGGTTCATAGGATCAATTTTCCCCATGGGATAGCCGTTTTTTGCCTCAAATTTTTTGGAGAGCCTGCTATACTCTTCCTTGCTGAACATCTTCTCCACATCACGCAGGGAATCTTCGCGCTGCAGCATGGCAAACATTTTAATAGTTACCGAGTCCGGGTGAACTTCGAGCGCAAACCGGCTGCAGTTTTGTATACACAGCATGACCGAGTCGCTGAAATTGAACACCCGTTTATCCTTCACATGCATGGTGCCAAAGAGGTATGATGGTTTTTGCATCCCCTTTCCGCTTATCCTCCATAAAAGGCTGTAATTGGATTTTTGCTGCGAAAAAGCATTTCCTGAGAGAAAAATTGCCAGGATGACCATTACGCACCGGCAAAAAACAAAGTTATTTATAGTCACAAATTAGGGTGTTAAGGTGATGATAAACCGTTTCTTTTTTATGGTTTATCATCGGTTTTTTATTTTATTTAGAGCAATCTAAATATAAAAAATCCTTTCAGAAAACAGGCACGGGCATCATTTAAAATAAAGATTTATTGTTTATTAAACCTCCTTAGCCCGCAGCCAAAGTATTATTTAATGTATTGCAATTAGCCTGTTTAAAAACCATTTCAGTTTTTGGTGGTTAAATACATTATGAAAAAGATAGTTTTAAGTATTATAGGCTTATTTTTTGTGATACAGGGATATAGCCAAAATAAACCGGGCGAGAGCCAAAATAAACCGGCGAGCCTCGATAGCCTGATTAACATTACGTTTCCACAGGGTTTCAAGGAAAAAGACACGCTAAATGAAAAGATATTTACCGGAAACGGGATGTATGGCTATATGATCGCTATCAGGCAGGCCAATGCCGCAAAAAACACACCCTTAAAAAAGCAAAGCGATTTAAATAAGGTTTTTAAGGATATAGTAGCCGACATAAAAGCCCAGACCGGCGGCAGCGCAGCGCTTAACGTACGCGATACCACCATTGGCACGCTAAAGGCCAAAACATTCACCCTGGACGTGGATAATGGCGGCGCAGGCAGTATTATTTACAGGAATTTCGTGTTGCTGTATACGCAGGATGCAACTTATACATTTGAATACGTGTATCCTGACGACAGGACGGCACTAGTAAAAGACGAATACAAAGCTTTTATAGGATCTATAAAACTCTCTCCTGAGCTTCAGCGGAATGATCAATACCTCTCCAACGCCACAGGCATGTCGACTGCAAATAAGGTTGAAATTTTTGGCGGCGGTGCTTTAGTGTTATTGGTGATTTTGGTATTGGTATTCAGAAAGAAGAAACAACCTTCTTTAGGGTAAGTCTTGAGTCCGGAGTCGAGAGCCTTGAGTCGTGAACGTAGTTACTCAAGACTCTTGACTTTAGACTCGAGACTCAGGATTTCTTCAACAAGCCCCTGTTCCAGGCTGGTGTGTGTATGAATTTTTTATTATCGGCCCAGGTTAACCAGAAAACGGTTAGCAATACCCCTATGACCGATCCGGCGGTAACATCCTCAAAAAAATGTTCGCTCAGGTACATTCTTGATAAGCCCACCATTATGGCAATTGCCAAAAGTAAAATACTCCAGTTTTTGTTTTTTACAAGATAGGTTAACACGACCGCCGTTGAAAACGCCGTAACAGTATGTCCTGACGGAAAGCTGTCGAAAATATCGATGTACATCCCTTTTACAAAATGGATGTGACCTAATTGATGCTGAAAATATAGTTTTGGCCGCGGGGACCTCACAATATGCTTTATTAACTGAGCTGTTAACGATGTTACTGCATAAGCGCCGGCCAGCAAGAAAGCTTTACGGTAATTAAAGAGCGCTAATAAAACTACGAGCGCGATTGTTGTCAGCCCATCCCCAATATCTGTAATGTAGGGTGCAATAAAATCGCCCCATTGGCTAAACCTGCTGTTAACAGCAAAGTAGATCTCGTCTTTCGAAAAGTTTAGTTTAATAATTAAACAGCCACACAAAAGGATAAGATAAAGGATAAAAAACAGCCTTATTTGTTGTAAAACATCTTTTATGCTTATATTCATCGTGCAAAATAAGCAATTTTATATTTCGGATTTCGGAATTTCGATTTGGGAATTGACTGAATATTTTCGACAGCGTTCATTATCAATATAAAAATACAAAATCTCATTTGCCTGCTCCGAAATTATCGCTGATACTAATTCAGTGCAAAAAAATCGTTATGTTTACCTTGACTGATTAAATTATCAAAGCAGATGTCGAAAAGTATATTCCGTAAAAAATCCATCCAAAAAATATTAGCTGATTGTGCAAGCGGCTTCAGCGATTCAGAGCACTCGGGCGGCCATCTAAAAAAAGAATTAAATGTAAAAGACCTTACCCTGATGGGGATTGCTGCTGTTGTGGGAGCGGGAATATTTTCGACCATTGGCCTGGCATCATTTAACGGTGGCCCCGGCGTAACTGTTTTATTTGTTATTACTGCCATTACCTGCGGTTTTTCCGCACTGTGTTATGCCGAATTTGCATCTCGTATTCCGGTTGCCGGCAGCGCCTATACCTATGCATATGCATCGTTTGGGGAACTGATAGCCTGGATAATCGGCTGGGACCTGTTAATGGAATATGCCATTGGTAATATTGCCGTGGCAATATCCTGGAGCACTTATTTTGTTAACCTGCTCGAAGGGTTTCACATACACATGCCCGAATATCTGACCCTTGACTATTATACCGCATTTAACGCACACAACCAGGTAGCTGAATTGACAGCGGGGCATAAACTATCGCAAATTACCGATGCCTTGCGGGAGGGAGCAATTGCCTGGGATAGGGCCCCCGGTTTTGGCAGCTTTAAACTGATTGCCAATATTCCCGCAGTCGCCATCGTTATCGTTATTACCTACCTGGTTTACATAGGCATCCGCGAGACAAAAAAGGCCACCAATGCTATGGTGATTTTGAAAATACTAATTGTAATAATGGTTATTGCCATAGGATTTTTTTATGTTACACCTGCTAACTGGCATCCTTTTATGCCTAACGGATTTGGCGGCGTGATGAAAGGCGTTTCGGGTGTATTTTTTGCGTATATCGGGTTTGATGCCATATCTACCACGGCCGAAGAGTGTAAAAACCCACAAAAGGATTTGCCAAGGGGGATGATTTATTCCCTTATTATCTGCACGGTACTATACATTTTAATAGCATTGGTTTTAACAGGAATGGTTAACTATAAGGAGCTTGCCGTTGGCGACCCGCTGGCTTATGTGTTTACAAAACTGCATCTGACCCGGATAAGCGGAATTATATCGTTCAGCGCTGTAATAGCTACGGCAAGTGTGTTGTTGATATTTCAGCTGGGCCAGCCACGCATATGGATGAGCATGAGCCGGGATGGTTTGCTGCCTAAGGCATTTTCACGCATCCATCCTAAATTCCGCACGCCGTCATTCGCCACCATTATAACCGGCTTTGTGGTTGCGGTACCGGCCTTGTTTTTAAATCTCACGGTAGTAACCGACCTTACCAGCATCGGAACGCTGTTTGCCTTTGTATTGGTTTGCGGCGGCGTATTGCTATTACCCCGGGAAGCGGCTCAAAAAGGGCGGTTTAAGATGCCTTATATTAACGGGCAATGGGTTACGCCAATACTTTTTATAGCTGGTGTATTTGCTTTCAGAAAAGCTATTGGCGACCTGGTAACCGGGTTGTTTACCGGGAATGTTGAAAAGGATACATTGCCGTTTCTTTTGTTTATCATATTATCGGCTGTATTAGCGGTTTATGCTTTTTTGAAAAGGCTATCGCTTATACCGGTGTTAGGTTTGCTGAGTTGTTTTTACCTGATGACCTCGCTGGGGTATTTAAACTGGATACGGTTTTTAGTATGGCTGGTAATAGGCCTTGTAATTTATTTTACTTACAGCTATAAAAACAGTGTGCTTGGTAAAGAAAAAACACAGGAACCGGCATAATACTGCCATTTTATCTGGCAGACATTTTTAGTAAGCGACCTTTCTACTATGAAACTAACCGAAATAATTGGATACCTGGCAGCTTTTGGAACAACCATTTCGTTTTTGCCCCAGGCTGTTAAAACTATCCAAACAAAAGATACGTCCGGTATTTCGTTGGGCATGTATGCACTTTTTACAACAGGTACCTTGCTATGGCTTATTTACGGTATCATGAGCGGGAGTTTACCTGTAGCCGTAGCCAACAGCATCACTTTTATATTCGCCAGCATCATTTTGATTTATAAGATAAGGTATAAGTAGGGTTGGAAGGTTGTAAAGTTGGAAGGTTGAAAGGTTAGCTTTACGATTGTCACCATTGGAATCCGGATAAAGATCGGTACCGCTCGTTAATTGCTGAAAAGCTCAAAACGTTACAACTTTTCAACCTTTTGACATTCTAACAAAAGCAAGAAAACATTACAACTTTCCAACCTTTCAACATTCCAACAAAAATCAAAGCTGCATAGCAAACGAAAGGCCGGGTACGCCGTCCTGGTAGGTGGGCATAATCATGGCTTTTCTTCCCTGTTTATCGGTGTGGGTAAGTGCGTTACGAATATAAGGGTAGATGAGGTAAGCAGCCTTGGTTGATAAAATACCGAAACCTGCGCCCGCTACTACGTCGCTAAACCAATGGTCGCGGTTATACATCCTGAAAATACCTGTGCCAACCGCAAAACCGTATCCTATAACGGTGTAAACCGGCGATTTGCTGGAATACTCCTGTGCCAGAAATTCAGCCCCGAGAAAGGCTGCTCCTGTGTGCCCGGAGGGGAACGAGTAATAGTCGGCACCGTTGGGTCGTAACCTGTGCGTGGCGTGTTTTAATGTCAGCTCCGATATTCCTAATATACCACCCGATAAACCTAACAATGCGGAACGGTCAATAAATCTATTTTGCCCCAAAACGCCGACTGCATTTAACCCATAAACCATTGCTATTGGCGCAAAAAGGAAATAACTTTCGGCTTTTGAGTGGAAGGTTGGCGCTGATCTTTCGATTCTTCCGTGAACATAATAGTCGAGACGGCGGATAGGTGACACATGGAACGACAAGGCGCCATACGTGATTAATGCAATGGGTGGAACAAGCGAAAGTGGGTGACTTTGTAAACGTTTAACCGTATCCGGGGCGGTTAAAAGGTCCTTTTTAAGGGTATCAGCCAATTTTTTTTTGGTCGTATCAACAACTTGGGCATTTGCCGCTAACGTTATTAAACAAAATAATACTAAAAAGAGATTTTTCAAAAGTCGGTATTTTCAGTTTTCAACAACATATCGCCGGGTTTGTTTACCCTTATCACCAATAAATTAATATTCGCGTAATAATAGTGTAACAATCTGTTGGAATTCTGAACCTAGTTGACCCGTTGTATCTCAACCACTTCGGGTGAGGTTAACATCAGGGGCACTTTTTCTATGGTTACAAAACTCAAATCCAGGCCAAAACCGCGTTCTTCTGATAAGCTTACTTTTTTCAGATACTTGTAAAACTCCATGATGAAGCTTTCATAAAACGAAAGGTTATGTGATTTCGACAGCACTTTTTCAATAACAACAAACCTAAAGTCGCCCACAATTTTATGCCTGTTGAGCGATTTATAGGTGCTGGTAATATCAACCTCGCCTTTTTTCACCAGGTCCTCAACAACGCGCCTGAAAAGCAGGTTTATTTGCTGTTCAATCCTGAAACCCAATTTAAAATCAACCCTTATGAGTTTATTAGGCACCAGGTGCTGCACGCTGTATTCTTTTTTGTATGGTTCATCAACAACGTCAACGTGCACAAGCCAGTAAACATCGGCCCGCTTGGGCTGTTTCTGAAGGATAGAATAAATGATCTTCGCTTCAACTTCCGAATCAAAATTCGCGCTGGTCAGATAGACCAGTTGCGACGCATATTTGGGCACGGTTTCGTCGTCGCTCAGCTCTTTTATAATACCGTAATAATCCTCAATATTGATAAATTTAACATAACGGTTCCTGATTTTACGGGCAGTATGCCAGGTCCACATAATAGTGAACAACACAAAACCTACAGAGAGAGTAAACCAGCCACCATTTATAAATTTAGACAGGTTACCCGCTAAAAACGACCCCTCGATAACCAGGTACATCGCCAGGAATACGGCAATAATATAAGTAGGCATTTTTATCCGGCGCAGGTAGTTTGACACCAGTATGGTGGTCATTAACATGGCCACGGTTATACTTAAACCGTATGCGGCCTGCATATGATCCGAGTCTCTGAAAAGCAGTACAACGCCCACACATCCCGCACACAATAACCAGTTAACGCTTGGCACATATAACTGGCCTTTTTGCTCGCTTGGATAATTGATGCGCACTTTGGGCCACAAATTCAAGCGCACGGCTTCGGCTATAAGGGTAAACGAACCCGAGATAAGCGCCTGGCTGGCAATAACGGTTGCTACCGTTGCAATGCCTATGCCGTATAGGAGGAACCACTGAGGCATCAATTGAAAAAACGGGTTACGATCGCCAATTCGCTCGCCGTTGTGGTGCAACAGCCAAACGGCCTGGCCCAGGTAATTAATCACCAGGCTGCTTTTTACATATATCCAGCTGATCTGGATGTTTTGGCGGCCGCAATGGCCCAGGTCAGAGTATAAAGCCTCGGCACCTGTGGTACACAAAAATACGGCGCCCAGGATAATAAGCGAATTAGGATAAGTAGTTAAAACCACATATGCGTAATATGGATTTAATGCCTTGAATATTGTCGGCATTTGTACAATGTACACAACGCCGAGAAAGGCCATCATGGTAAACCATATAAACATCATGGGGCCAAAAGCCTTGCCCACCAACGAGGTACCGAATTGCTGAATGATAAAAAGGGCAACTAGTATGCATATCACCACAGGCATGGTTTGCAAGTGCGGGTAGTAGGATTTAAGCCCTTCGATAGCCGCCGAAACCGAAATAGGCGGGGTAATAATACCATCGGCCAGCAATGCGCAGCCCCCTATTACAGCCGGAATGATGAGCCATTTTGCCCTGCGCCTCACCAGCGAAAAAAGAGAAAATATGCCACCTTCACCTTTATTATCAGCTCTTAATGTAACTACAACATATTTAAGGGTGGTTTGCAGGGTTAAAGTCCAAAAAATACACGAAACGCCGCCAAGTACTAATGTTTGTGAAATAATGGAGCCTTTTTGTGAATCGATGATGGCTTTAAATACATACAACGGGGAGGTACCGATGTCGCCGTAAATAATTCCTAAACTAATTAACAGTCCCGCAGCTGTTAATTTATGCAGATTTTTATGATTTGACACGCTTTTTTTCCAAAACCCAAAAGTATCAAAAAATATAATAGCTGACTAAATAATAATTAATTGAACAAAAAAAACTAAATTTATACCAGATAAAACCATGTTTTGTTAAATTTTGTTAAAATGATTTACAAAATCACGGGTATTTGAAATGATGACTGCTTTATTTATATTTTTGTGAATAATATTTTAGAATGAGGCGAAGTTTTACTTATAAACAATCATGGATCGTAATAATTGCTATTGCATTATTCATGAATTTCGTTCTCATTAATAACGCAGCCTATTCGCAGTCGGATACTACTTATGTACACATGCTGCGGCCCAAACAACCCAAAAACTATTTAAAAAGCAGCCTGCATTTGGTACTTCCCCCGTTAAAGCCGGCTGTTATATCAACCCAAAAGGTAAATGTTTACAAGCCCGACGATAAATTGTTGAATAATGTGCAGGTGTATCCAAACCCTTTGGGCGTATCCGATCAGCTTAGCCTTAAATACGAACTCACCCGTTATTCAAACGTTACCATTAAAATAGTTGATGTTTTGGGAAATGATATTGTAACCCTGTTTAATCAAAGGCTTGATCCGGGCGAAAAAATTTACTCCTACAATTTAAACAACAAGCTACCCCGCGGATTTTATTTTGTAAGGATAATTGCAGGTACCGAAACTGTAATTAAAAGGATCTCGGTACTCTGATTGCGGAATTCGGAAGTTCGATTTCGGAATTGTAAAAAACTGCGTTATATACTGGATAAAGAAGTATTTTAACCACAAAGTGCACAAAGAATTCACAAAGTGCTCTGAGAAAAAAACTTCGTGGTCTTTGTGTTTTCCCTTTGTGTCCTTTGTGGTAAAAATCATCGCTCATAAAAGCATCTTAGTCTATTCTCAAAATCCAAAAAATCTTAGTTAATTTGGGTATTATGAAAATAATTGCCATTGGCCGTAATTATGCCGAACATGCCAAAGAGCTGAATAACCCCGTGCCAGGTGTGCCGGTAATATTTATGAAGCCCGATACCGCTTTGCTGAGAGAAAACAAACCTTTTTATCATCCTGATTTTTCCGAAGACATACACCACGAAATTGAAATTGTACTGAAAGTTTGTAAAGAGGGGAAAAATATAGCGGAAAAATTTGCCGGCAATTATTATGACGAAATTGCTTTGGGGGTTGATTTTACCGCCCGCGACATCCAAAGCCGCCATAAAGAAAAAGGCCTGCCGTGGGAACTGGCTAAAGCTTTTGATC
>Ga0068855_100000661_pt1 | contig 42196 bp, 39 predicted proteins | sample KBSCornC52_FD_66592 | JGI IMG/M metagenome (GOLD analysis project Ga0068855, IMG submission 66592) | Corn rhizosphere microbial communities from Kellogg Biological Station, Michigan, USA - KBS Corn C5-2 | ecosystem: Host-associated > Plants > Roots > Rhizosphere > Soil ... | reverse complement strand
TCGGCTTCACGCACGAGGTGGGCGACGTCGTCACGATCGCGACGCCGTCGCTCGGCGCGCTCGTGAACCGCGTCAACTACGCCGATGCAATCGCGCCGTGGACGTTCGGCGCGGGCGCGCTGATGCGCAACCTCGCGTCCGGGGATTGTTGGGCCGGAGCTCGTCAAATTAGAGAAGAACCATCCGTGCTGCGACTACGAGCTTGGCGTGCGGCGATTTCCGTACCGAGCGCCTGCTCCAAGAAATCGGGATAGCTGGCTTCTAGGCTCGAGGCCGCCTGGGCGAGCGCCGGTTACCGATCGGCCAGGCTCACGAAGCGCAGCTGCTCGCATAGATGCACGATGCGTTGATGCTGCTGGTTCATGACGTATCCAGCAACAACGATGTGCGTTCGAGCTCGAGCTCCGCTGCCGGCCCCTTGCCAGTCGTGCCGTGCTCACGGGCATTCGCGACCTCGCGCAGCCAGCGCCGTCCTTCGACGTTCGCCGTGGTGTCGCGTTCCAAGCCGTTACGTCCCAGGGGTGATCAGCGGTACGTGGAACGAGTAGCGCAGCTAGCGATTCATGCGCTCAATCTCAGCTGTCGTTGTGGTCTGATACGGTCGGCACAGACGCGCCAGGAAGCCGTGACGGCGGGCGAAATCGACAAACGTCGCGTGGAACTGATGGCGTCCGGGCCCGTACGCATCGCGCTTGATCACCACCGTCTTCACGATGTCGTAGAGCACGCTGCGCGGCACGCCGCCGAAGAACGCGAACGCGCGCCTGAACCCGAAGAAGCGTGGCGATCCGCTCATCAGTCACCTATTCGACGTAGCTCGCCCGGCTGCGGCGCCGAAATTCGACCGAGTCGCCCGGAACGACGACGCACTGAAACGTTCTATCTCTGATAAAATTAATCGGTCATCGTGTCCGATTATCGGACGGATGCCATTCACGCAAACCAGCACGAGAGGCCTTTCGACATGACAACCGACGCGACCGTCGACACCCCTAGAGCACGCTGCCCCATCGACGACGAGGTCGGGGCGACATTCCATCAATGGCTGGGCGATCGCAGCGTCTACTGGAGCGACGGGCGCGATGCCTGGATCGTGACGGGATACGCGGAGTCGGCGCGCATCCTCGAGGAATCCGACACCTTCTGGCGGGATATTCCGCAGCGCGATGGCGCCTCGGAGTTCTGGGGGCGGCACCTCCTGATGATGGAGGGCCGTGACCACCGCAAGATGCACGCGGTGCACATGCAGCTCACCGGCGAGAAATTTGCCGAGAACATCCGCGCGAGGGCCCGGCAGCTCGCCCGCGATCTGGCCGCGCGGCTCGTCAAGCAGGGGCGCGCCGAGCTCGCCGCGGATTACGTCGACACGATCGTGTTCATGATCGGATGCGATTTCCTTGGCTTCGACGTGAACGACCAGTCCCTGATGGACGTCATGCTGGCGCAGATGAAGATCCGCGCGAAGTGGAAGGAGGCGTTGCACGCCGGGTCCGGCATTCCCCTGAATTCCAAGATCGCCCAGGACGGACAGGCGGCGCTGGCGAAGATGGCCTCGGTGCTGATGCCGATCATCCTGAAACGCCGTGACAACCCGCGCGACGACCTGCTGAGCGCGATCTGGAAGAAGGGACCCAGCGTTTACGCTGACTGGAACGAGCGCGATGTCCTGAGCACGATCTGGAGCAGCTTCGACAACGAAACCAAGCCGCTCTCGCGGGGGCTCATGTACACGCTGTGCCGCGACCAGCCGTTGCAGGCGAGGCTGCGCGGCAATCCCTCGATCGTGCCGGGATTCGTCGAGGAGGGATTGAGGTTCCTCACGCCCTTCCGGACGATACGGCGGACCGTGAAGAAGGATGTCGAGATCGGCGGGCAGAAGATGCGGGCCGGCGATGGGATCTACGTGATCACGCCGCTTGCGAACCGCGACGAGCAGAAGTGGGCGTGCCCATATGCCTTCGACGCCGAGCGGGAGCAGACGGCCACCCACCTCGCGTTCGGCTACGGGCCTGGATACTGCGTGGGCCGCTACGTGGGCCGCGTCGAGGCCGAGGAAATCGTCGGTGCGATCCTCGCCGAGACTTCCAATTTCAGGCTCGATCCCGCAGCCGCCGTGAAACCCGAATGGGCCGGGGAGATGTACCACTCCGTGACCCCGATCCACGCCATCCTGCAGAAATAGGTCGTGACGTACGTCGTCACCGAAACCTGCGTGGACTGCGTGCACCGCTCCTGCGTCAAGGAGTGTCCGGTGGACTGCATCTACGAGGGCGCCCGGTCGCTGTACATTCAGCCCGAGGAATGCATCAACTGCGGGGCCTGCGTTCCCGTCTGCCCCGAGGAGGCGATCTACTTCGAGGAGGACCTCCCGGAGTCGTCGCTTCCGCATCTCAACGACAACGAGGACTTCTTTACGCAGACGCTTCCTGGGCGATCGGAGCCTTTGGGCTCCCCCGGCGGCGCGGCACCGGTCGGCCGCCTCGGAGTGGATACGCCGATGGTCGCATCGATTCCCCATCGCGCCGCAACCCTGTGCACCGAAGCGGGTGAGTGACGCGGGCGCAGGCGCGAACTGCGCCCGGGTGGCAGTGGTCGGCGCGGGTCCGGCCGGACTTTACGCGGTGCAATCGCTGCTAGCGTCGGCGCCGGGAATCGGCGTCGACGTGTTCGACCGGCTCCCGGCTCCGTACGGCCTGGTACGTTACGGAGTCGCCCCGGACAACCAGAAGATCAAGTCGGTGACACGGGTATTGCGCACCGCGTTCGACGACGGGAAGCAGGTGCGCTTCTTCGGCAACGTGCGTTTCGGCCGGGACATCGCGCGCGCCGATCTGCTCGAGCATTACGACGCGGTCGTCTACGCCACCGGCGCCCAGGGCGAGCGCAAGCTCGGAATACCGGGCGAAAACCTCCCGGGGAGCTACGGTGCGAAGGACTTTGTCGACTGGTATAGCGGGCATCCAGACGCCGCGGACCGCCACTTCGACCTGCACGCCTCACAGGTCGCAGTCATCGGCGCAGGCAACGTCGCGCTCGACGTCGTCCGCATGCTCGCGCACAGCCCCGACAAGATCGCCGCGACTGACGTGCCCGACCGGGTGCTCGAAGCGTTCCGCGGCAGCCGGGTGACCGACGTGTACCTGATCGCGCGCCGGGGGCTCGCGCAGGCGAAGTTCACGCCGGAAGAGTTGCGCGGGTTCAACGCCCTGGACAACGTCGACGTGGTGATTCGTCCCGAGGACGCGGTGCTGACCGCCGACGACGAGATCCGCGTCGGTTCGGATCGCCAGCTCCGGACGAACGTCACGATGCTGCGCGAGTGGGCACAGCGGCCGTTGCGGGGCAAGGCGCGCAGGATCCACCTCAGGTTCCTGCAGCGCCCGGTGCGCATTCTCGGCGAGAATCGCGTCGAAGGTGTCGTGCTCGAACGCAACGAGATGCTTGCCGACGGGCACGTGCGCGGAACCGGGAAGCTCGAGACGCTCGGGCCGGCCATGATCTTTCGCTCGGTCGGGTACCAGGCACTGCGGTTGCCGGACGTGCCGTTCGACGAGGCCGGATCGATCATTCCGAATCGTCAAGGCCGCGTCCTGCAGGAAAGCGGCGAATTGGCGCAAGGGGAATACGTGACGGGCTGGGCCAAGCGAGGCCCGTGCGGCGTGATCGGCACCAACAAGAGCGACTCGGCCGAAACGGTTTCGAACCTGGTGGCGGATCTCGCGGCGCGGACCTCGTGCCGCGGAAGCGACCCTGAGGCGATTCTCGCCCTCCTGGTCCTGCGCGGGGTGGGCTACACCAGCTGGGCGGATTGGCTGCGCCTGGATGATCACGAGATGCAGCTCGGCCGCCGGCAAGGCCGCCCGCGTGTGAAGGTCGCTGTGCTGCGCTCGATGCTGGAATTGGCCCGGGGCGCCTGAGATGCCGGAACGTCGAAGACGGTCTCCAATGCACTGAGCGTCCTGGGATGCTTCAGCCGATCCGAGCCCGTGCTCAGGGCCTCCGGGCTTACGCGGCGGCTCAAGCTCACGAGGACCAGCGTCATCCGGTTGCTCGCCGCGCTGGAGCGCTTCAGCTACGTCGAAAGGTGCCCTGACGTCGGCTACCGCATCGGCCTTCGCGCCTTCGAGGTGGGGACGCTGTTCCTCGCCACGAACCGGGTGTCTTCTGTCCTGACGCGGGCGCTCGCGCTATGACCAGGACCTGACGAATGGAAGCCCCGCGCTCGTGAGCCACAACGGGCCGACCGGGTGTCAACCGAAGTACGCCTTCTTTACCTCCTCGTTGTGGCGCAGATACTCGGTCGTCCCGCTCGCAACGACGCGCCCCTGCATGAGCACGTACCCGTGATGCGCGATGGAGAGCGTCTGATGCACGTTCTGCTCGACCAGCAGCACCGTCACACCGCTGTCGTTGATGCGCCTGATGACGTTGAACGTCTCCTGCACGAAGATCGGCGACAGCCCGAGCGATGGCTCGTCGATGAGCAGCAGCTTGGGCGCCGACATCAGCCCGCGGCCGATGGACAGCATGGCCTGCTCGCCGCCGGACATGGTGCCGCCGAGCTGCCGAATGCGTTCCCGCAAGCGCGGAAAAATCTCGTAGACACGCTCGAGTCGCTGCAGAATCGTCGCGTTGTCGCGTTCCCGGTATGCGCCGATCCGCAGGTTCTCCTCGACAGTCAGCTTGGGAAAGACCTTGCGACCCTCGGGAATGCATGCGACGCCCGCCTTGTTGATGAGGTGCGTCGGCAACCGCGTGATGTCGAGGTCGCCCAAGTGGATGGTGCCGCTGCGGGGGCGTGTGAGGCCGAGTATCGAGCGGATCAGCGTCGATTTGCCGGAACCGTTCGAGCCCAGAATGCAGGTGATCGTCCTGGCCTCGACTCGGAGCGACACGTCCGTCAGGACGTCCGCCTTGTCGTAGGCGGTATAGATGCCGCGCAGTTGCAGTTGCGCCGGTGCAGTCGTCACGACGTGCCCAGATAGGCTTGCTGCACGTCGGCGTTCCGAGCGATCTCGCCGTACGTTCCCTCGCAGAGCTTGCGGCCGTAGTTGAGGACGACGCAACGGTCGGTGATGCGCTCGATGACGCTCATTCCGTGCTCGATGATCACGATCGTCAGCTCGGGCATTCTCTTGCGTATGGCCAGAATGTCGTCCATCAGTTCGTTCGTCTCTTCGTGGGTCATGCCCGCCGACGGCTCGTCGAGCAGCAGCAGCTTGGGCCGACTCACCAGCGCGCGGCAGACTTCGATCCGGCGCCGGTCGATCATGCTGACCGACCCGGCCGCCTGCAGCAGCCTGGTGCCGAGCGCCTTGTTGAAGATCGTCAGCAAGTCGTGCGCCTCTGCCCAGCAAGCCTCGAATTGGCGGCGCAACTGCTTGCGACGGACCAGGTTGAACCACAACCCATGGTCGAGGTGCCTGGCATTGCCGATCATGATGTTGTCGAAGATCGTCAACGGCAGGCAAAGACGCGATCGCTGAAACGTGCGGGCGATGCCGGCACGATAGACGGCTTGGGGGCTGCTCTTGCTGATGTCCTGCGATTCGAATTCGATACGTCCGCCGCTCGCCTTGTACACGCCAGTCACCACGTTGAAAAACGTGGTTTTGCCGGAGCCGTTCGGGCCCAGCAGCCCGAGGATTTCGCCGCGGCGGATGTCCAGGTCCAAATCATCGAGCGCGGTCAAGCCTCGAAAGCGCATCACGAGGCCGTGGCAACTGAGCAATGCGCTCATGCTCAAGAAACCGCTTTCGGCGGAAAGTGGCGCCGCAGGCGACGAGGGAACAGTCCGGCAGAACGGTATAGCAGCACCAGAATCACCGCCCCCGCATACAACAGGAAGCGATATTCCTGGATGGCCTGCAACTTCTCCGGCAGGATCAGCACGAACGCCGCAGCCGGCAGAATGCCCCAGAGATTGCCGATGCCACCGAGCATGATGATGGCGATCAGCACCAGCGACGTCGGGAAGTCGAAGTCGGTGGGCGATATGAAGCCGGTCATCATGGCAAATACCGCGCCTGCCATTCCGGCGAACACGTTTCCGATCACGAAGGCCATGATCTTCAAACCTTGGACGTTCAACCCGAACGTGGACGCCGCCAGCTCGTCGATCCGGACCGCATCGAAGTGCATGCCAACCCACGAACGCTCGAGACGACGCGTCACCGTATACACGACGATGGCGAGGGCGAGCGTTACGAGTGCATAGTTGACGTAGAAGGACAGCGTGATGCCGCCGATCGCCAATCCCTGGTTTAGCGACCAGCCGAAGATCGTCATTCCCGGAACCGTGAGGCCCTGCGGGCCGCCGAGCGTGTTGTTGACATCGAGAAACGACCGAAACAATATCCCGAACGCCACCGTAATGAGCGCTGCGTAGTGGCCGCGCGTCCGCAGTACCGGAAGCAGCAGCACCGACCCGAGCAAACCCGCGACGAGTCCACCTGCCAGCACCACGAGCAAGTGCGGTAGGCTCGTGTGCCCGCCCAAGACCGCCGCCGTATACGCGCCCGCGCCGAAAAACGCGGCGCCGGCGAAGTTCATGACCCCGCAATACCCGAGCTGTACGGTCAGTCCCATGCAAGCGACGCAGTACAGCAGCACGGTCGACAGGATCAGCAGCGAAAAATCTTCCTTTGCCAGCACCGCGATCACGCCGAGGAATGCGACGACGACCACGCCGTTCATCAGTCGTTCGTGAGCAGCGAACGCGCGCTCGAAATGGGCGGCGGCACCCGTTCGCACTGCGAGCAGCAGCGCAATGCCGCCGATCACGCCGAGGGCCAGAAGTCCCCATTGGTCGTGAATCCGCAACAGGACCATCGCGAAAACAGCGATGGCGATCACGCCCGCCACTGCTGAAGCGGCTCCGGGCAATTTGTCGGACGAGAACATCCGTCAGACTCGCTCCGAAGAAACTTCGCCGATCAGCCCGGTCGGTTTGATCACCATCAGGAGGATGATCACGCCAAATGCGAAGACATCCTTGTAGGCGGTGAGCGATGGCACCGCGACCACGACGATCGTCTGCAGCAGCGCGAACAAGAATCCACCGAGAATCGCGCCATAGATGTTGCCGAGGCCGCCCACCACGGCCGCACAGAATCCGATGATCCCCAGCATGAGGCCCGTGCCGAAATTGACCTCGTTGTAATACAGGCCGTTCATCACACCGGCCAGCGCCGCCAGCGCCGAACCCAGTGCGAAGGCCAGCAGCACGATCCATTCGAAATTGATGCCCATGACCTTCGCCGTCTCGCCATCCTGCGCTACGGCACGGATGGCGAGACCGGCGCGCGTGTGATTGATGAACAGATTGACGAGCGCGATGACGGCGAGACCCGTGAGGATCAGGATCAGCGTGTCCTGGCGAACGATCAGGTTGCCCCAGTGATATGCCGTTTTCGGCAACAGTTGGGGGAACGATTGCGGATTTGACCCGCTGGGATAGAACAGGCGAATCGATTCACGGATCGCAATGCCGACCATCAGCGTGATGAGCAGCGTGATGAAGGGTGGCGCGTGGCGTAGCGGCAATACGAAGAATTTCGCGATGAGCACGCCAAGCAAGGCCATCGATCCGAGCGCCACGACCAGCATGATCATCAGCACGACCACCGGTGAATCGATTCCAGTCGCGCGCAGCCCAAGGTAGGTCGCGAGACTGACGAAGGCGCCGGCGGTCAATACGTCTCCGTGCGAGAAATTGATGACGTCGAGAACGCCGAAATACAGGGTGAAGCCGACGGCGACCATTGCATAGACGACGCCGAGCATGATTCCGCTCAGCACGTACTGCGCAAGAAAGCCGATGTCCATTTCAGTGATCCATCGCGCGCCGCGGGCATGCCACGTCGGCAACGACGAGCTGCCGTGTCAGCCAGGGCGCCCAATGGCTGCGCGACGATACGCCGGCGCAGCCGCTGGTGGCGAACAGTCCGAACTGCCGCCGCCGTTCGAGCAACGGCGGCGGGGAGCCACGTGAGTGGCGCGGTTTTTCTAGCGACCCTTCAGCTTGCGCTTGCCGGTCGCGTATTCGCTCTTGTCCCAGTCGATGAATTCGCCATCCTGGACGACGTATTTCGTCGTCGTCGGATTGATGTTCTGGCCATGGTCGTCGAAAGTGATCTTGCCGACGATCGCTTGGTAGTCCTTGATCTTGCGTAGCTCGGCAGTGATCTTCGCGCGGTCCGGCCCGGTCTTCTCGATCGTATCCATCACCAGCGTCGTGGCGGAGTAGGCGTAGGGACCATAGGCTGCGAACGGCTCGTTATACCCGGCCTCCTTGTACTTATCCATGAAGAATTTCCCACCGGGCAAATCCTCGACCGGCTTCATGTCGTACATCGCGATCACGCCTTCGGCAAGGCCGGCTCCGGCACCCTGGATGAACGACGGTCCCACCATTCCCGACGTTCCCTGGAACTGCGCCTTGATGCCGAGCTGATCCATCTGCTTCAGCACCCGCACGCCAAGTGGCGTGAGGCCGCCGAAGTAGATGACCTCGGGATTCAGCTCCTTGATCTTGGTGAGCACGGCCGTCAGGTCCTGCTGATCCGGTGGCACGCCGAAGGATGCGACCATCGTCCCGCCCTGTTCCTTCAGGAACTGGTCGAAGTATTTGAACATGTCCTTGCCGTAGTCGGTCGTGTCGTACAGCGCGACCCAGGTCTTGTAGTGCTGGGATTTCGTCATGAACTGCGCCGCGACCCGGTTCTGATTGATCAGCGTCGCGCTCACGCGATTTATATTGTCGCTCTTCTGCCCATAGGTGATCGCCGGTAGAACGGCCGCCCATACGACGACAGGCACCTTGAAGCGGATGAACACCGGAACCATCGCGATCGTCGCGGCGGAGCAGTAGGATCCGATGACCGTCATGATGCTGGGGTCTGCGGACGCCTTGGTGGCCACCTGAACACCGGTGCTGGGTTTGCACTCGTCGTCCAGCGTGACGAGCTGGAATTCGTACTTCGACTTGGGATCGGCGTTGTGGACCTTGACCGCGAGTTCTGCCGAGTTGCGACCGCCGATACCGTCGGCCGAAACCGAACCGGTCAGCGGCGCGAGAAACGCGATCTTGACGACTTCCTTTGCGCTCGCGAGCGGTGCACCGGCGATCATCGCGAGCCCCACCAGCGCGGTACCGATCCTCTGCTTGAACTTGCGATTCATCACCCGATTCTCCTGATAACGGTGGTGGTCAAACGGCCTGGGAGCACGACTTCTCGCGCTACCCTGCAGCAATCGCAATGAACGCGATGATCCTTCGCCTCGGCGAATCGTACTGATCGCGAAAAGCACGGACTTTTCGTTTTGCGACATTTTTCACGACATATCCGTCATGGCGGGTCCGAACGGAGCAAGCGGCAAGCTGTGGGCGCGCCGGGCCGCCACATCACCGCAGATCGTCGCGCATCTGGGGCGGACAAGGCACGCGCGCCGCGACCGGCGCATACTTGCTGCAGAGCAGCGCAACAGTATCGACCAGCGCGTCGAGCGACGCGGCGTCGGCGTCGATCAGCGGCAGATTCGCCTGATACTCGACGGCGAGCTTCTGATGCTGCACCGGCGCATCGATCTCGGACCCCAGCCGCTCGAGCTCGCCGAGCAGCCGCGGGCTCGCGCGCTCGCTGATATGGAAGCCGATGCTCAGCCGGTGGCGGTCCGCCGGAACGACGCCGACGTGCAGGTCCCACATGCGCCAGGGTGAAAACGCGAACGCCAGCCACCGGAACGTCGCTCCGCTCGACCGGTAGACGATCGCTTCCGGCTCGTCGGTCGCTTCGTAATGCTCGCCGAAATGCGGTGACAGGCCGGGTATCTCGCTCTTCATCCGCGCCATGACCGATTCGGCGATCGAGTGCCGCAGTTGGCGTAGGCCGTCGTCTTCCGCACTGACGTTTCCCGCACGGGCCGAAGTTGTCTCGAAATTGCCGGACATCAGCGAGTCCTTTCGACGTAGTCGGCGCCGCATCCTGCGGCATCCGATAACCGGACAGTATGTCCACTTTAGAGTAATCTGGCAATTTGTCAACGAGCACCCGATCCTTCCCAGGAGAAGATATGCCGAGAAGCCTGCACGACGACTCCATCATCATCGACGGACTGATCATCGCGAAATGGGGACCGGACATTTTTCGCGCCATGCGCGCAGGTGGCGTAACGGCGGCGAACTGCACGTGCAGCGTTTGGGAGGGTTTTCCGGAGAGCATGAAAGCCATTGCCGAATGGAAGCAGTGGTTCGGCGAGTACGACGATCTGATCATCCAGGTTTTGGACACTGACGATATCCACCGCGCGAAGCGCGAAGGGAAGACGGGCGTCATCCTCGGCTGGCAGAACGCAGTCGGCTTCGGCGACCACCTGCCGTTCGTGCCGGTTTACAAGCAACTGGGGCTCGGCGTCGTGCAACTCACGTACAACACGGCGACCACGGTGGGCAGCGGCTGCTATGAAAGCCACGACGGCGGACTCACCGACTTCGGGCACGACCTCGTGGCCGAACTGAATCGCGTCGGCATCGTGATCGATCTCAGCCACGTCGGTGCCAGGACGTCGGCGGACGCGATCCTCGCGTCGAAGAAGCCGGTGGCCTATTCACACTGTCTGCCCGCCAGCTTGAAAGCTCACCCGCGCAACAAGAGCGATGAGCAGTTACGCGCGCTCGCCGACAAGGGGGGCTTCGTCGGCGTTACGGTATTTCCGCCGTTCTTGAAGCGCGGACTCGATTCGTCGATCGATGACTATGTCGAAGCCATCGAGACGATCATCGACGTCGTCGGCGAGGACCAGGTCGGCATCGGTACCGACTTCACGCAAGGCCATGGGGACGAGTTCTTCCGGTACATCACGCACGACAAGGGACATGGCCGGAAGCTAACCGAGTTCGGCACAGTCAAGATGCCGAGGGGCTTCGAACGTATCGAGGATTTTCCGAATCTGACCGCTGCACTGGAACGTCACCAGTGGCGCGAGTCGCGCATCCGGAAGGTCATGGGCGAAAACTGGCTACGATTCCTATCCGAGGTGTGGGGGCGCTGAGCAGTCGCTTCTACGCGCACTGACCATGAGAGCGAATTCCCGACACGGCATTGGCAGCCTGATCAGAACCCGTCGTCGCCGCGCGGCGGCTTGCCGGGATGGGATGCGCGAAGCTGCTAGCTTCCCACCTTGTGCGGTATCGCCCAGGCGTCGCGCGATATGCCGGAGCCGTAATTCTTGTATTCCGCGATCTTCCGCGAGACGTCGCGCGCGATGTTCTGAACGATCACCGCGAACCGTTGCAAACGCTCCGGATTCGGCGGGTAATCCAGGCAACTGATGCTGATCGCGGCGATGGGATGTCCTGCGTCGTCCAGTATCGCGCTGCCGACTGCGGTCAGGCCGGCATGACTCTCTTCGTGCGCGAGACCCCATCCGCGTTCACGCGTCCTTTCGATATCCTCATCGAGCTCCGAGCGGGTGCGGATGGACTTTTCGGTAAGGCCGCGCAATCGCTGGCGGTTGCCGATATGACTTTCTATTTCCTCGACTGACATGTGGGCCAGCATCGCCTTGCCCAGCGCGGTCGTGTGCAACGGCAGGCGATCGCCGACCTGCCAGATGAAGCGGATCGGCAACGTGCCCTCGCGATAATTCAGGATGACGATGTCGTCCTTGTCGAGAATGGCGAAATAGGCCGTGCATTGCGTCTTAGCAACCAGTTCGTCGAGTGCACGCAGCACCAGGAAAGACAGCGGATTCGCGGCCAGGAACAGGGTGCCGACCTCGAATGCGCGCAAGCCGATCCGGTACCCGACACCCCCGGGGTGTTTCTCGACGAACCCGCAGGTCTCCAGCGTCACGAGGAGCCGCATGACGTTCGTCCGGGCGAGCTTGAGCTGCCGAGCGAGTTCCGAGGTGGTGAGAACCGGCCTCGACCGGCTGAAACAGTTCAGCAGCGTCAGCGCATTCTTGACGGTCTTGGACGATTCCGGCACGTAAACCCCTTTTACGTGGCAAGAGCAAACGAGCGTCAGGTTACCGCATGTCTTCTCGATGACGGGACGATCCCAGAGGTCGCGGCGGCGGCTCGCGACGCACCAGGCCTAGCGCGCGCCATTTGGCGATACTTGTACGGCGGTACGCGAAAGTGGTGGGTGAATGCCCGCGAAAAGTGCGAGCAATCGCCGAACCCGCATTCGAGCCCGACATCCGTCAGAGCGAGGTCCGTATGCCGTACCATCCAGGCGGCGCGTGCCATGCGCAGTGCCAGGCGATACGCACGCGGCGTCATCCCCACATCGGAGAGAAACCGGCGCTGCAACTGCCGCGTACCTATCCCCAGCACGGAAGCGATGCTGGCAATCGATTCAGGCTGTGCGAGCTTCTGCTCGATCAGCAACATTGCACGGCGCACGAGGCCGTCGCGCGCAGGCTGCGTGACGACGGCTTCCGGCTGAGGCATGCTGGCCGGGAACGGCTGGTCCTCGATCATGATGCGCAGGCTTTTCGTCGCGTGTGCGCGACCGCAGTGCCTCTCGATCAGGTGCGCGGCCAGGTGCACGACGCGCGTGCCGCCTGCGCATGTCAACCGATCCCGGTCCACGACAAACACACGATTGCTGACCAGGCGCAGTTTCGGGAACTCGCGGATAAAATCTTCGCGATGAAACCAGCTGACGCACGACACGTAGCCATCCAGCAACCCGGCGCGCGCCAGCACGAAAGTGCCGGTGCACAACCCGATCAACGCGGTCCCGGCCTTGGCGGCGCAGCGTAAAAACGCGTAAATCTCCGCTGGCACCTTCTGTCCACCGTGCAGCAGTCCGCCGACGACGACGACATAATCGAAGCGCTCGGGACTTTCTATCCTTTCCTGTGGCAGCACGACGGCGCCGCAACTCGCGGAAATCGGCTCACCCGGTGTACCGAGCACTGCCCATTCGCAACCGATCTGCCGGCTGCGATCGCCCTCATCGGCCGCCAGGCGAAGCGCGTCGATGAATCCCGCGAAAGCGGTCAGCGTGAAGCGAGGCGTCAGGACGAAGCCAACCCGGAGCCGAGGTGTCGACACCACACTCGTGATCGCGGAAGTGGCCCGTTGGCGACCACTGCCCTCTACATCCGTCATTTTCTTTGTCGTCATCTCAGCAATGGGTTCTGGCCGAAGGGCAACGCGTGCCTGGATGTCTCCGAGCGCACCTTTGCTCCGGACAAGCCGTCGCACAGCGTCGACCTCGACGTGCTAACCATGACCGATACATTACACATTGTGTCGCGAAATGGAAAGTTTAGCGACGAGCCGATGCGTAACATCGGCTACCGATTTCCGGTTCATTATCCGAATCACAAACACACGGAGGCGGCCGATCGAACAGCGTCCGTGGCCCGCCTCGGTCGCCACGTCATGGAGCGCGCATGTTCTCGATGCAGGATACGATCCAGGGCTTCGACGACGCACTCTGGAGCGCGATACACAGCGAGGAGAAGCGCCAGGAGAATCACGTCGAGCTGATCGCGTCCGAAAACTACGTCAGCCCGCGCGTACTCGAAGCGCAAGGCGGCGTATTGACCAACAAATACGCATAGGGATATCCGGGCAAGCGCTATTACGGCGGTTGAGCATGTGGACGTCGTCGAGCAGTTGGCAATTGATCGCATCAAGCAGCTATTCCACGCCGGCTACGCCAACGTGCAGCCGCATTCGGGCTCGCAGGCTAACGCCGCCGTGTACATGGCGCTGGTCAACCCTGGCGACACGATCATGGGCATGAGCCTCGCGCATGGCGGCCGTCTGACGCACGGCGCGAAGGTCAGCTTCTCGGGCAAGCTCTACCACGCGGTCCAATACGGGCTCGATGTGGCCACCGGCCTGATCGACTACGACGCGCTCGCGTCGCTTGCGCTCGAGCGCAAGCCGAAGATGATCGTAGCGGGCTTCTCCCCGTATTCGCGCCACCTCGATTTTCCGCGCTTGCGCGCGATCGCCGACAGCGTCGGCGATCGCCTGTTCGTCGACATCGCGCACGTGGCGGGGCTGATTGTCACGGGCCTTTATCCGAATCCCGTGCCGTACGCGGACGTCGTCACGACCACGACGCACAAGACGCTGCGCGGACCGCGCAGCGTGATTCTCGCGCGCGCCAACACCGAGCTCGAACGGAAGTTCAACTCGCTTGTGTTTCCCGGCACGCAAGGCGGCCCGCTGATGCATGTCATCGCGGCCAAGGCGGTCGCATTCCAGGAGGCGCTGCAACCCGAATTCAGGGTCTACCAGCAACAGGTGCTGGACAACGCGCGCGCGATGGCCGCGGTCTTCGTCGCCCGCGGTTACCGGATCGTCTCTGGCGGTACCGACACCCATCTGTTCCTCGTCGACTTGATCGACAAGGGCATCACGGACAAGGACGCCGAAGCCACGCTGGGTACCGCGCACATCACAGTGAACAAGAATGCGGTGCCGAACGATCCGCAATCGCCGTTCGTCACGAGCGGAATTCGCATCGGCACGCCCGCGGTTACCACGCGGGGCTTCGGCATTCGCGAGGTGACGGCGCTGGCCGGCTGGATTTGCGATCTTCTCGACCATGTCGGGGACACATCCACCGTGGAGCGCGTGCGCCGCGAGGCCGAGGCGCTGTGCGCACGCTTCCCGGTGTATGGCACGACGGTGTCCGGATCGCAGCGCCGCACCGTTGCAGTGGCATAGCACCACCCACTCACGAAATATCCGTGGCATGGCGATCAGCGTCTTCGACCTCTTCAAGATCGGGATCGGCCCGTCGAGCTCGCACACCGTCGGCCCGATGCGCGCGGCACGCATGTTTGCCGATGCCCTCCACCGTGACAGGTTGCTCGCGCGGGTCCATTCCATTCGCATCGAGCTGTTCGGCTCGCTCGGCGCCACCGGAAAGGGTCACGGTAGCGGTAAAGCGGTCATGCTGGGTCTGGAAGGCGAAGCGCCGGAACTGATCGATCCGGCGACGATTCCCGATCGAATAGCGGCCATTCGCTCGCGGAAGGCATTGCGGCTGCTTGGCGGCCAGCGGGTTGATTTCAACGAAGCTGATCACCTTGTGTTCCACCGGCGCCGCACGCTTCCGTTCCACCCGAACGGCATGTGTTTCACGGCCAGCGACGCGCGGGGCGAGCCGCTTTGCAGCAGGACGTACTACTCGGTAGGCGGCGGCTTCGTCGTCAACAACGCAGACATCGGCGAGCAACGAATCAAGGAAGACGACATGCGGCTGCCGCATCCGTACCAAAGCGGTGCCGAGCTGCTACAGCACTGCGTCACGCATGGCCTGTCGATCAGCGCGCTAATGCTCGAAAACGAACAGGCGTGGCGCTCCGAGCCGGCAATCCGCGACGGCTTGCTGAATATCTGGCGCGTCATGCAGCACTGTGTCGAGCGCGGTTGCCATGAGGAAGGCGTCCTGCCGGGCGGCATGAAGGTCGAGCGCCGCGCCGCGCAGCTGTTCCGGACGCTGAGCAGCGCGCGCGAGGCCGGACTGCGCGATCCACTGACCGCGATGGACTGGGTCAATCTTTATGCGCTGGCCGTGAACGAGGAAAACGCGGCCGGCGGCCGCGTCGTGACGGCGCCGACCAATGGTGCCGCGGGCATCATTCCGGCGGTCCTCCACTATTACGTCCGCTTCGTGCCGGGCGCCAGCGATGACGGCGTCGTGCGCTTCCTGCTGACCGCAGCCGCGATCGGCATTCTGTACAAGAAGAACGCATCGATCTCCGGCGCCGAAGTGGGCTGTCAGGGCGAGGTTGGCGTGGCCTGTTCGATGGCGGCCGGCGCACTGGCCGAAGTCATGGGCGGCTCGCCACAGCAGGTCGAAAATGCCGCCGAGATCGGCATGGAACACAACCTCGGCCTGACGTGCGATCCAGTGGGCGGCCTCGTGCAGGTGCCATGCATCGAACGCAACGCGATGGGCGCGATCAAGGCGATCAATGCCGCGCGCATGGCGCTGCGCGGCAACGGCACGCATTTCGTGTCGCTCGACAAGGTCATCAAGACGATGCGCGACACCGGCGCCGACATGAGCCTCAAGTACAAGGAGACCTCGCGTGGGGGCCTCGCGGTCAACGTCATCGAGTGTTAGCCGAGCCGCCGCATTCTTTTCGCACCGCTACCCGCTCCTGCCTCGACACGCCGAAAGATGCGCAATCGATATTCGATATTCAGCCTCGCCCGCAACGCACTGTCGTATCACGAGGACTGGCAGACCGCATGGCGCAGCCCCGAACCGCGGTCTCGCTACGACGTCGTCATCGTCGGTGGCGGCGGCCATGGCCTCGCAACCGCGTATTACCTTGCCAGGGAACACGGAATCACCGACGTCGCAGTGATCGAGAAGGGCTGGATCGGCGGCGGCAATACGGGTCGCAACACGACGATCGTTCGCTCGAATTACCTGTGGGACGAGGCGACCCATCTGTACGAAAAATCCCTGCAGCTGTGGGAGGGCCTGTCGCAGGACCTAAATTACAACGTGATGTTCAGCCAGCGCGGCGTGCTGAACCTCGGCCACTCGCTGCAGGACATGCGCGACATCGAGCGCCGCGTCAACGCCAACCGGTTGAACGGCGTCGACGGTGAAGTGCTGAACACCGCGCAGGTCAAGGCGATGGTGCCCGTCATCAACGCGTCGCCCGACGCTCGCTACCCGATCATGGGTGCGTCGCTGCAACGACGCGGCGGCATCGCTCGGCACGATGCGGTTGCATGGGGATTCGCACGCGCTGCGGATGCGCGGGGCGTCGATATCATCCAGAAGTGCGAGGTCACGGGCATTCGTCGGAAAAACGGCCGCGTCGTCGGCGTCGAGACCGGCAGGGGATTCATCGGGGCGAACAAGGTCGGCGTCGTCACCGCCGGGAATTCCAGCGTGGTCGCCGCGATGGCCGGACTGCGCTTTCCCATCGAAAGCCATCCGCTGCAGGCGCTTGTCTCGGAGCCGATCAAGCCGGTGCTGAATACGGTGGTGATGTCGAACGCCGTGCACGGCTACATCAGCCAATCCGACAAGGGAGACCTGGTGATCGGGGCGGGTATCGATGCCTACGTCGGCTATGGCCAGCGCGGCAGCTTCTCGATCATCGAAGGCACGCTGGCGGCGATCGTCGAGCTGTTTCCGACATTCAGCCGCGTACGGATGAATCGTCAGTGGGGCGGCATCGTCGACGTGTGTCCCGACGCATGTCCGATCATCGGCCTCACGCCCGTCGGGAACCTCTATTTCAATTGCGGCTGGGGCACCGGCGGGTTCAAGGCTACGCCCGGGTCGGGATGGGCGTTCGCGCACACCATCGCGCGCGATTGCCCGCACGAGCTCAATGCGCCATTCTCGCTCGAGCGCTTTTCGACCGGCCACCTGATCGACGAGCACGGCGCCGCCGGCGTCGCGCATTGACTCCGACGTTCGAACGATGCTGATCATCGATTGCCCCTGGTGCGGCCCTCGCGAGCAGACCGAGTTTTCCTGCGGCGGCGAAGCGCACATCGTGCGTCCCGTCGACCCCGATTCGCTGACCGACGAGCAATGGGCCGATTACCTGTTCATGCGCAAGAACACGCGCGGCCCGCATCTCGAGCAATGGGTGCACACGTACGGCTGCCGGCGCTGGTTCAATGTCGCCCGCGACACCGTGACGTACCGGATCACCGCCGTCTACAAGCCCGATGAGCCGGCGCCCGGGAGCCCGGAATGACCACTGCGTACCGATTGAGCGAGGGCGGTCGCATCGACCGCGATCGGCCGCTCTCGTTCACGTTCAATGGCAAGCGCTACGTCGGATACGCGGGAGACACGCTCGCTTCGGCGCTGATGGCAAACGGTGTCGCGGTCGTGGCGCGAAGCTGGAAGTATCACCGTCCGCGCGGACTCGTGAGTTGCGGCGTCGAAGAGCCGAATGCGCTGGTTCAGCTCGAAAGCGGCGCGCGCGCCATACCCAACGCGCGCGCCACCGAAGTAGAGCTCTACGACGGGTTGACTGCAACGAGCGTCAATTGCTGGCCAAGCGTCGACCACGATTTGATGGCGGTGTCCGGGATGTTCGGCCGCTTGATCCCCGCGGGCTTCTACTACAAGACCTTCATGTGGCCGAAGAGCCTGTGGATGAAATACGAGCATTACATCCGCAAAGCGTCGGGATTGGGCGTCGCGCCGCCGCTCCCCGACGCCGACCGCTACGACAAGATGAACGCGCACTGCGACGTGCTCGTCGTCGGCGGCGGTCCCGCAGGACTCGCGGCGGCACTCGCGGCGGGACGCAGCGGCGCGCGCGTTCTGCTCGTCGACGAGCAGAACGAGCTCGGCGGCAGTCTGCTGCGAACGGGAAACGCAACGACGAGTGCCGAACTCTGCGCCATCGACAGCGTGGCGCCGCTGGCATGGGTGGAAAGGACCGTCACCGAGCTGGCGTGCCTGCCGGAAGTCCGCATGCTGCGTCGCAGTACTGCTTTCGGCTACCACGATCACAACTTCTTGACGATCAACGAGCGGTTGCACGACCACCTGCCGCTGGATCGGCGAAAGGGAACGCGCGAGCGCGTGTGGCGGGTTCGCGCAAAGCAAGTCGTGCTCGCGACGGGTGCCATCGAGCGTCCGCTCGTGTTCGCAAACAACGATCGGCCCGGCATCATGCTCGCGTCGGCGTTGGCTGCCTATCTGAACCGCTACGCCGTGCGGCCGGGAACGCGTGCCGTCATATTCACGAACAACGACAGCGCGTACCAAAGCGCACTCGATCTCACGGCCGCCGGTATCCCCGTCGCCGCGGTCGTGGATTCGCGGCCCGATGCGCGCGGCGCGCTGCCGTCCCGCGCGCGCGCCGCCGGCATCGAGATTATCGGCAATGCAGCGATCGTGAACGCGAGGGGCACGCACTGCGTTCGCGCGGTCGAGGTGGCGGCGCTAACAGCCGACGGGGAACGGGTAACGGGGCCGGCACGCACGATCGCTTGCGATATCGTTGGCATATCCGGCGGCTGGAGCCCGGTCGTGCACCTGCATGCACAATCCGGCGGCCGACCCCGGTACGATGAGTTGCGTGCGTGCTACGTGCCCGGTGAACCGGTGCAAGACGAACGCTCGGTTGGCGCGTGCAACGGCAGCTTCCAGTTGCATGAATGCGTCGGCGAAGGTCTCGCAGGCGGTGCCGATGCCGCGTGGCGCACCGGGTACGGCAACGGCGCGCCGATCCCGAGCCCTGCGATAGCGATAACGACGGAAGAGCCCATGCGAGCGCTGTGGCTCGTCCCGTCGGCCCACGCAGGCAGACGCGGCCCCAAGCAATTCGTCGATCTGCAGAACGACGTCACCGCGTCGGACATACAGCTTGCCGCACGCGAGGGGTACCAATCGATCGAGCACGTCAAGCGCTACACGGCGCTCGGGTTCGGCACCGATCAAGGAAAGTTGGGCAATATCAACGGAATGGCCATTCTCGCCCGCGCCCTGGGGAACGATATTCCGAGTACCGGTACGACGACTTTCCGTCCGAATTACACGCCGGTCACGTTCGGGGCGATCGCGGGCCGCGATCTCGGCGACATGTTCGAGCCGATTCGCAAGACCGCGCTGCATCAATGGCACGAGCAGCATGGCGCCATGTTCGAGAACGTCGGGCAGTGGAAGCGGCCCTGGTGCTACCCGAAGGTCGGCGAGACGATGCACGAAGCCGTCAACCGCGAATGTCTCGCGGCGCGCAACGGCGTGTCGATCATGGATGCATCGACACTCGGGAAGATCGACATCCAGGGAGAAGATGCGGCGACGTTCCTCAACCTCGTCTATACCAATTCGTGGTCGAAGCTCGCCGTCGGCCGCTGCCGTTACGGCCTGATGCTCGACGAGAACGGTATGGCCATGGACGACGGCGTCACGACGCGGCTTGCTGAGCACCATTACCTGATGACGACGACCACCGGGGGTGCCGCGCGCGTGATGGCGTGGCTCGAGCGGTGGCTGCAGACCGAATGGCCGGACCTGAAGGTGTACCTGACCTCGGTCACTGACCACTGGGCAACCGCCGCGGTCGTGGGCCCGAACAGCCGCAAGGTCGTGCAGGCCGTGTGTCCGGACATCGACTTCTCGCCGGAGGCGTTCCCGTTCATGTCGTACCGTGAAGGAACCGCAGCGGGCATCCCCGCCCGCGTCATGCGCATCAGCTTTTCGGGCGAACTCGCCTACGAGGTGAACGTGTCGGCGAACAGCGCGCTTCACGTATGGAAGGCACTGATGGCTGCAGGCGAGCCGTACGACATCACGCCCTATGGAACCGAAGCGATGCACGTCCTGCGTGCCGAAAAGGGTTTCATCATCATCGGTCAGGACACCGATGGATCGGTGACGCCGGTCGACCTCGGGATGCAGTGGATCATCGCAAAGGGCAAGGATTTCATCGGCCGTCGCTCGCTTGCGCGTTCCGATACTGCACGGGAAGGACGCAAGCAACTGGTCGGATTGCTCGCCGAAAACCCCGACGAAGTGCTGCCCGAAGGAGGCCCGGTGGTCGAGGATGCAAAAGTCTCGACACCGGTGCCGATGCTCGGACACGTGACGTCGAGTTACTTCAGTGCGTGTCTCAAGCGTTCGATCGCACTCGCGCTGGTGAGCGACGGCACCAAGCGCATGGGCCACACGGTCCACGTTCCGCTTCCTGACGGCCGGGTGATGAAGGCTGTCGTCGCAAGCTCGGTGTTCATCGATCCGGAAGGCGCGCGGCAGAATGTCTGAACAGGGCAGCAGGCGCGAAAGCCCGTTGGTGCGCTTCGGCCTTCCGGCACGCGCAGAGCTCAACGGTGCCAAGGCTCGTGTGATTTGTGTCGAGCGGCCATTCCTCGGCCACATCAACTTGCGTGGGGACGCCGAGGATGCGCGGTTCGTCGCATCGGTTGCGGGCGTTGTCGGCGCGGCGGTGCCGCTCGCGCCCAGCACGGTCGCACGCGGTGGCGACAACGTCGTGTACTGGCTGGGCCCCAACGAGTGGCTGATCGTGACGCCGGCCGAACGCGAGGACGTCATTGCGCGCGAACTCCGTACAGCGCTCGTCGGTCTGTTTGCTGCCGTCACCGAGATCAGCGGCGGTCAGACAGTGGTCACGCTACGGGGCGATGCAGTGCGCGAGCTGCTGGCGAAAGGATGTCCGCTCGACTTGCACTCTCGAGTTTTCGGCGTCGACCGTTGCGCGCAGAGTCACCTCGCCAAAGCGCCAATTCTCGTTCGCCAGGTCGATGAAGTGCCGTCGTTCGAGATCGTCGTGCGCCGCAGCTTTGCCGACTATCTGTGGACGTGGCTGGAAGACGCGGCGAGCGAGTACGGGCTCGCCATTGAAGCGACGACCAGTACGTGTGCGACTCCGGAGGCAGGACTCAGCTGACATCGCTCGCACGTATTCCGGTGGATCCTTACCAACGGAACTCCTCGTGGGTAAGGTGGCGAGGTCAGTTCTGCCTTGATCCCATGCGTCACGATCGTCAGCCCGCGACTCGAAAAAGTTGGCAACAACACCGGTGACACGAAATTGCTTTTTCATCCGTCGCCTGCGGCTCGACGCCTGGATCGGGGTCAACGAGTCTGAGAAAGCGATGCCGCAGCCAATAATCATCGATCTCGAATGTGGATTGCCGATTGACCTCGCGTGCGTTACGGATCGCCTGGAACACACGATTGACTATGCAGCCGTGGTGGAGCGATTACGCAGTATCGTGCTTTCGCACCGGTGCGAACTCGCCGAAGCGATGGCGCAGCCAACCGCGCGATCCCGATCCTCGATCCTTCCCTATGCTGCCCGCCGTCCCTTGAACGGCACCACGCGCTGCCGCTGCTCGCCGAGGCCCGCGATGCCGAGCGTCACGACGTCGCCCGCCTTCAGCCATTGCGGCGGCTTCATGCCGAGTGCGACGCCCGGCGGCGTGCCGGTGGTGATGATGTCCCCGGGCAGCAGCGTCATGTAGCGCGACACGTCGGCGACGAGGTCCGGCACGTTGAAGATCATCGTGCGCGTGTTGCCGGTCTGCCTGCGCTCGCCATTGACGTCGAGCCACATGTCGAGGTTCTGCGGATCCTTCACCTCGTCGCTGGTGACGAGCCACGGTCCGGTCGGACCAAACGTGTCGCAGCCCTTGCCCTTGCTCCACTGGCTCGCGCCGCGCTTCAGCTGGAAGTCACGCTCGGACACGTCGTTGACGATGCAGTAGCCGGCGACGTAGCGCAGCGCGTCCTTCGTCGCGACGTACCGTGCCGTGCGGCCGATGACGACGCCGAGCTCGACCTCCCAGTCGAGCTGCGTCGAATCCATCGGAATCATGATGTTGTCGTTCGCGCCGACGATGCACGACGGCGTCTTGAAGAACACGACCGGACTCTCCGGAATGGGCGCGCCCGTTTCCTTCGCGTGGTCCGTGTAGTTGAGTCCGATCGCGACGAACTTCGAGGGCGTCGCGACGCACGGCCCGAGGCGCGGCCGGCCTCTCACGGCGGGCAGCCTGCGCGTATCCAGCTTGCGCAGTCCGGACAGCGTCATCGGCGCCAGCGCATCGGCGTCGATGTCCTTCACCTTGCGTGACAGGTCGCGCAGCACGCCGTCGGCGTCGATGAGTCCGGGCTTCTCACGGCCGGGCGGGCCATAGCGTACGAGCTTCATCCTTCGTTCCCCTTTTGGTTCAGATTGTCATGCCGCCGTCGCACGAATACACGTTCCCCGTCACGAAGGCGGCTTCGTCGGAGGCGAGGAATACCACCATCGGCGCGATTTCCTCCGGCTTCGCGAGCCGGCCCATCGGCTGGCGCGCGACGAACTGCCGGCGTGCCTCAACGGGATCCGGAAAGGCGTTGATGCGATCGGCGAGTGACGGCGTGTCGACGGTTCCCGGCGCGATCGCGTTGCAGCGGACGCCGCGCTGCACGTAGTCGGCCGCGACGCTTTTGGTGAGGCCGATCACCGCAGCCTTGGACGTGCCGTAAACGAAGCGGTTCGGCAGGCCTTTGATCGACCCGGAGATCGACGCCATGTTGACGATGCTCGCGACTTGCCGGGTCGCCTCGTGATGCGCGAGCATTTTCGGAAGCGCGGCGCGGATCGCGACGTACATCGCGCGCGCGTTCAGGTTCATGCTGAACGTCCAGTCGTCCGGCGAGCAGTCGAGGATCGTGCCGTGGTGAACGTACCCTGCGCAGTTGAACAGCACCTGCAGCGGCGGCAGCTCGTCGATGAGCGCCGCGACGGCGCTGTCGTCGAGGACGTCGAGGCGGCGTGTCGTAATACCTGCGATGCCCGTCATGCCGGACAGCGCGGCGTCGTTGACGTCGGTCGCAATCACGGTTGCGCCTTCGCGCGCCATCGCGATCGCGGTCGCGCGGCCGATCCCCTGGCCCGCGGCAGTGACGAGTGCGGTCTTGCCTTGAAGTCGGCTGGACATTCAGCGTGTGGGGATTCCTGCTGCGAAAGCGCGGATTCTACGCTACGAAGCGTGCGCGACGCTGCCGGCGGTCACGCATACGCGGCCGCGGCGCCCTGCATGAACGTGTCGACGAGAAATGCAAACGCAATGCGCCACGCGGCGTCGGCGGCGGCCGGGTGGTAGCTCTCGCGGTCGGCCGTCGCGAACGCGTGCGGCGCATCGGGCAGGACGGCCATCGTGTAGCGCTTGTTCGCGTCCGAGAGGGCCTTGGCGATTCGCGCGTGCTCGTCGCTGGCGATGGACGCATCGCGTCCGCCGTAGACGAGGAGTTGCGGCGCGCCGAGGTCGGCGGCGCGGTCGACGAGCGGCTTGCGCTTGCCGCGCGGAACCGCGGGCGCGATGCCGCCGCCGTAGAACGCGACGGATGCGGCGAGCCGGGAGCCGTGGACCGCGTTGGCGAGGAACGCGAGCCTCCCGCCCATGCAGAATCCCATGACCGCGAGCCGCCCGTCGCGCGCCCCTTGCGCGACCAGCATGTCGAGCGCCGCGCCGACCTCGCGCATCGCGACGTCGTCGTCGACGTCGTTCGCGCGCGCGATCGCATGCTCGCGGTCGGTGTACTCGAACCGGTCGCCGTGGTAGAGATCGGGTGCGAGCGCCATGTAGCCGGCGCGGGCGAAGCGTTCGCACACGCCCTTGACGAACGCGTTGAGCCCGAACGCCTCCATCAGGACGACGACGCCGATGGCGGGGACGCCGTGCGGCTTCGCGAGATAGCCGGAGACGCTTTCCCCGAGCGACAGGAACTCCGTGTGCGGGGAGGATGCGGCCATCGTGCGTGCCCCGGGCCAAAGACGATTTGCAACCGCGAAGAATGCGACGCCCGCGACACGGACGCAAGCGACTTCGGCCGCGGGCAGGCGGCGGTGACGAGGCGCTGTTGCGCGGGCGTCGCCGTGCCGGCCCCCCGTACGGCGGGCCGATGCACCGGTACCTGCCGGGGACGGACGCCCCCCGCGCCCGCCCCCGCTTGATAGACTGGCGTTCCGGAATGCGGAACGGGGCCGGTCGGGGGCATGGGCGAAAGCGTAAAGACGGGCAGTGCGCGTGGCGCGAGGCTGTCGTCGGTCGCGAACGCGACGCGGCTCGTCAAGGCGTTCTCCGACACCGAGTACGAGATCGGCATCAGCAATCTCGCGCGCCGGCTCGGCCTCGCCAAGAGCACCGTGCACCGGATCGCCTCGACGCTCGTCGAGGCCGGCTTCCTCGCGCGCAACCCCGAGAGCGGCGCATACCGGCTCGGGCTCGAGCTGTTCGAGCTCGGCATGCGGGTGCGGCGCAAGATGAACGTCGTCAGCGAGGCGCGGCCGTACCTGCGTGCGCTGATGGAGCGCACCAGTGAATCGGCCCACCTGACCGTGCTCGACGATGCGAGCGTGCTCTACGTCAACAACATCGCGAGCCCGCAGGCGATCCGCATGCAGTCGAATCTCGGCGCGCGGGTCCCGGCACATTGCTGCAGCGAGGGCAAGGCGCTGCTCGCCTACCGCCCCGCCGAGATCGTCGAGCGGGTGATCGCTGCCGGCCTCGCGTCGTGCACGCCGAAGACGATCGTCAAGCCGCAGCGGTTCCGCGCGGAGCTCGCGAGCGTGCGCGCGCGCGGCTTCGCGCTCGACGACGAGGAGCTCGAGATCGGCCTGCGCTCGGCCGCCGCGCCGATCCGTGACCACCGCGGCGACGTCATCGCCGCCGTCAGCGTCGCGGGCCCCGTGCAGCGCGTCGACCGCAAGACGCTGCACCGCTATGGCGAGGAAGCGATGGCCACCGGCAACGCGATCTCGCGGCGCCTCGGCTGGCGCCCGCATCGGGGCGCCGCCGGTGGCGCGATGCCATGAGCGAGCAGTAGGCGCCGGCGCATGCGCGCGCTCGTCGTCGGCACAAGCATCGCGCTGGTGGCCTGGCTGGCGCTCGTGCCGCTCGGCTTCCTGCTGTGGCAGAGCGTGCACGCGCCCGCCGGCGGCGCCGAGGCGACGCAGCTCACGGTCGAGCATTACCGGGCGGCTTACTCGAGCCGCGAAACGGCACGGCTGCTCGGGAACTCGCTGCAGTTCGCGGCCGGCGCGGCGCTCGTCGCGTTCACGCTCGGCACGCTGCTCGCGTTCGTCAACGAGCGCACCGACACGCCGTTCAAGCGGCTGTTCTTCGCGCTCTCGCTCGTTCCGCTCGTCATCCCCGGCGTGCTGTTCGTCGTCGCATGGATGCTTCTCGGCAGCCCGCGGATCGGCCTCGTCAACGTCGCGCTGCGGACGCTGTTCGGCACCGACAGCGTCTTCGTGAACGTCTACACGCTGCCGGGAATGGCGCTGGTCGACGGCCTGCACTACTCGCCGATGGCGTTCCTGATGATGAGCGCCGCTTTTCGCACGATGGACCCGGCGCTCGAGGAAGCGGCGCTCGCCAGTGGCGCCTCGTTGCGAACGGTGTTCGTGCAAATCACGTTCCGCCTCGCGTGGCCCGCCGCCTTCGCGACGCTGCTGATCCTGTTCGTGCGCGCGCTCGAGTCCTTCGAGGTGCCGGCGCTTCTCGGGCTTCCCGGCGGAATTCCGGTGCTCACGTCCGCAATCTACGCCGCGGTCCACCGCTATCCGGGGGACGTGGGCCTCGCGTCCGCGTACGCGGTTGCGCTGCTCGCGATCACGTCGGCGGGGCTGTGGTTCCAGTCGCGCCTGCTCGCGCAGGGTGAGCGCCACGCCACGGTGACGGGGAAAGGCTATCGTTCGCGGCCGATCGAGCTCGGCCGCTGGCGGATGCCGGTGGCGACGCTTTGCATCCTTTACTTCATGCTGTTGATCGGCCTGCCGTTCCTCGTGCTGCTGTGGTCGTCGTTCCAGACGTTCTATGCGGTACCGTCGCGCGCGGCGCTCGCGCACCTGACGCTCGAGTCTTACCGGTTCGTGCTCGGCTTTCCGGCGATCGGCCGTGCGACGCTGAACAGCGTCGTGCTCGCCGTCGGAACCGCCACCACCGTCATGTCGTTGACGGCGGTCGTCTGCTGGGTGGTCGTGCGCACACGCGGGCACGGCCGCGCGCTCGTCGACCAGCTCGCTTCGCTGCCGATCGTCGTTCCCGGCCTGGTCGTCGGCCTGGCGCTGATGGTCTTCTACCTGCACTTCGACATCGGCGTGTACGGCACGCTCTGGATCCTGCTGATCGCGTATGTGACACGCTTCCTGCCGTACGGCATGCGCTACAACGCGGCGTCGATGCTCGGCATCCACCGCGAGCTCGAGGAATCGGCCGCCACCAGCGGCGCCTCGTGGTGGGCGACTTTTCGTTTCATCGTGCTGCCGCTGCTGGCGCCGGGCCTCCTCGCGGGCTGGCTCTTCGTCGTCATCGTCTCGATCCGCGAGCTGTCGAGCTCCATCCTGCTGTACGGCCCGGGGACCGAAGTGCTGTCGATCGTCATCTTCGAGTTGTGGGAGAACGGCCAGTATGTCGAGCTGTCGGCGCTCGGCGTGCTGATGATCGGTGCCTTGCTCGTGCTGGCGCTCGTGGCGCAGCGGTTCGCGGGCCGCCTCGGCATCGGAGCCGTCTGATGCTGTCCGTGCGCGGCCTCACGACCGAGTACGCCGGGCGCGGCGGCGCGGTCCGCGCCGTCGCCGACGTGTCGTTCGACGTCCAACGCGGCCGCTTTTTCACGCTGCTCGGCCCGAGCGGCTGCGGCAAGACGACGACGCTGCGCTCGATCGCAGGGCTCGAGCGGCCGGCCGCCGGCGAGATCAGCGTCGACTCGACGGTCGTGTTCTCGGCCGCGCGAGGCGTGTTCGTGCCGGCGAACCGCCGCGGCTTCGGCGTCGTGTTCCAGTCGTATGCGATCTGGCCGCACATGAACGTGTTTCGCAACGTCGCGTTTCCGCTGGTCGTGGGTCCGCACCGGATGTCGCGCGGCCAGATTCGCGACCGCGTGCTGCGCGTGCTGAAGACGGTGGCGCTCGACGATCTGGCCGAGCGTGACGCAACCAGGCTCTCCGGCGGGCAGCAGCAGCGCCTGGCCCTCGCCCGCGCGCTGGTGATGGAGCCGAAGCTCCTGCTGCTCGACGAGCCGCTGTCGAACCTCGACGCGAAGCTGCGCGAGCGGATGCGTTTCGAGCTGAAGCGTCTGCAGCGCGAGCTGCGGGTCACGACCGTGTATGTGACGCACGACCAGAGCGAGGCGCTCGCGCTGTCGCACGAGATCGGCGTGATGAGCGAGGGCCGCCTCGTGCAGGTCGGCACGCCGCGCACGATCTACGCGCGGCCGGTCGATCCGTTCGTCGCCGATTTCGTCGGCACGACGAATTTCCTGCGCGGCGAAGTGCGCGGCTTCGATGACGACCGAACGCGGGTGCACGTCGACAGCGAGATCGGCGCGGTGCTGGCGATCGGAAGCGACGAGCTCGATCTCGGCGAGCGCGTCGTCCTGACGGTGCGGCCGGAGGACGTCGAGCTTTCGGAGACGCCGCTCGCGGGCGTCAACGCACGGACGGCGAGCGTCGATCAGAAGATCTATCTCGGCGAATCGATCGATTTCCGCGTGCGCCTCGGGGAGCGCGTGCTGCTCGCGCGCTCACATCCGCGGCTCGCGACGAAAATCGGCGAACCGATCCATTTGCGCATCTCGCCCGAGAGCCTGCTGGTGCTCAGGGACGGTTGATCGGCGATTCCCTTGACGGGGGGCACCCCGTTTGCTACGTTCGCGCGGGGAGAACGATCTGTTCCATATAGCGGAACAGATGGGCGGCCGCGCCAGCGCCGCAACCGACAACAAGAACGCCGCTGTCGAGGGAGAGACAACCGATGAGCCGTGCCAACCGGGCGATTTTCGCGCTGGCCGCCGTGATGGCCGCGGCCCCGGCCACCGCGCAAACCGTCACCGTCTACGGCCGCCTGTATCCGGAAGTCGTGTGGACGCGGATGACCGGGTCGACGCAACCGGGGACGGAAGTCAGCACGCTCGCGCAACCGCCGAGCGGCGAGACGTTCGACAACATCGTCCGGATGGACTCGTCGAATTCGCGCCTGGGCTTCCGTGGCGAGGAGCCGCTCGGCGCAGGCCTGAAGGCGTTCTTCCAGATCGAGCAGCGGATCCAGGTCGATACCGGCGGCACGCAGCTCGCGAGCCGGGATACGTACGTGGGCCTTGCGAGCGACCGGTTCGGCACGGTGAAGATGGGCGGCTTCGACACCGTGTACAAGGAGATCGGCGACACGCTGTCGTTCCTCGGGGTGTCGAGCGGCAACTTCGTGTCGAACAGCAACGTGCTGTCGAAGCAGGGGTTCGGCGAGAGCTCCGCCGGCAGCTTCCACCTGCGGCGCGCGAACTCGACGCGCTACGAATCCCCGGAGTTCTCGGGATTCCAGGCGATGGCGCAGTATTCGCCGGACGAGGCCGAGACCTCGTCGCGCAACGCATGGCTGTTGTCGCTCGGCATGCTCTACGCGAACGGTCCGTTCTACGGCGCGCTCGCCTACGAAATCCACAACGACACGTTCGGCGGGTCGCGCAACGTCCCGTCCGCGTTGTCGAACACGAGCAATCCGAATGCCCGCGCGCGCGATACCGGCCTCCGCGCCACGCTGCAGTACCGCTTCGGCGAGCACACGGTCGAGGGCAACGTCGCGCAGATGGAATACAAGGAGCGCGGCGGCGAGCCGGGACACTTCGAGCGCTATCGCCATCTGGCGTACAGCCTGGGCCTCGATTCCAGGTGGGGCGGCGCATGGCGCACCGCAGCTGCGATCGCCTACGCGTCGGCGGGGAGTTGCCGGCTGTTCGACGGCGTGCCGTGCAGCACCAGCGGGCTCGACGGCAGGCAGCTGTCGCTCGGCGCCGCGTATTACCTGTCGAAGCGCACGTATCTGTTCGCGCTGTACGCGAAGCTGTGGAACGGCCATTCGGCGCAATACAACAACGTCGACGGCGTCGACGTGGCGCCGGGGGCCGATCCGCAGCAGTTCGCGCTCGGCATCACGCACAACTTCTGATCGGCGATGTTCCGGATTCGATCGCGACGGCTGGCGGCACGGTTGCTGGCGGCCGCATGCGTGGCGATCGCGGCCGGCGCGCTCGCGCAGCCGCTGCCGCAATACGACGGCCCCGGTCGGCTGGAAAAGCTCGCCGCCGCGGCCAAGCGGGAAGGCGAGGTGACGATCTACACGTCGACGCCGGTCGAGGACATCAAGGTATTGACCGATGCGTTCGAGCGCAAGTACGGCATTCGCACGAACGTGTGGCGCGCGAGCTCGGAGAAGGTGTTGCAGCGCGGCACGATCGAGGCGCGGGCCGGTCGCTTCGACGTCGACGTGTTCGAGACCAACGGTCCCGAGCTCGAGGTGCTGGCGCGCGAGAAGCTGCTGGCGCCGGTCGAGACGCCGGCGGTGCGCGACCTCGTTCCCGAGGCCGTGCTCCCGCATCGGCAATGGATCGGCACGCGGCTCGTGATTTTCGCGTTCGCCTACAACACGTCGCTGGTGCAGAAATCGGAGCTGCCGAGGACGTACGAGGGATTTGCCGATCCGCGGTGGAAGGGACGCCTCGGCATCGAGGCCGAGGACGCCGACTGGTTCGCCACGGTCAGCGGGCTGCTCGGCGAAGCGAATGCCGAGCGCACGTTCCGGGCGATCGTCGCGACGAACGGCGTCTCGGTCCGCAAGGGGCACACGCTGCTCGCCAACCTCGTCGCGTCGGGCGAGGTGCCGCTCGCGCTCACCGTCTACAACTACAAGGCCGAGCAGCTCAAGAACAAGGGCGCGCCGATCGACTGGTTCGTGCTGCCGCCCGCCATCGCGCGCGCGAACGGCGTCGGCGTGGCGACGAAGGCGCCGCATCCGAACGCGGCGCTGCTGTTCTACGAATTCGCGATCGGACTCGAGGGCCAGACGCTGTTGCTGTCGCGCGACTTCGTGCCGACGAACCGCAACGTCGACACGCAGCTGAACCGCTTCGCGCTCCGCTTCGTCGATCCGCGCGCGGTGGTCGAGGACGCTGCCAAGTGGGAGAAGCGCTACGCCGACATTCTCCGCGCGCAGCCCCGCTGACCGCGCAACTCGCCGCAGTGGTGTTGCACGAGGCGCTCTCGTTCCTCGTCCCCCGTCATCTGCCCCGATGTCCGCAATTGGTCATGCCACTTGACCACCTGACCGTGGCCGCGTAGCCTTCGCCGTTTTCGACGGAGCGCCTGCGACGGTCTCGCGCAGGCGGTCGCGCCATGCCGTTCCAGAGCATCGAGCCCCGGCGGCTGTATCGCCAGATCGCCGATCAGATCCGCGACCTGATCCGGCGGGGCGAGTACACGGCCGGATCGCGGCTGCCGCCGGAGCGCGACCTGGCGCGGCAGCTCGGCGTATCGCGGCCTTCGGTGCGCGAGGCGCTGATCGCGCTGGAGGTCGAGGGGCTGGTCGAGGTGCGGATCGGATCCGGGATCTACGTCCGTGCACAGGACGGCGATGCTGCCGCCGGTGCCGCCGAAGCGGCGGCGGGTCCGTTCGAACTGCTGCGCGCGCGCTACGTGATCGAGGCCGAATGCGCGGCGCTCGCGGCGAAGTCGGCGAGGCGCGCCCAGGTGCAGGCAATCGCCGATGCGCTCGACGAGATGGAGCAGGAGATGGAGGCCGGCCGCGAGCCGCTGCCTTGCGACCGGCTGTTTCACCTGCGGATTGCGGAGGCGACCGGCAACGGAGCGCTCGTGCACGTGATCAAGCTGCTGTGGGACGAGCGCACGGGGCCGCTGTTCTCACGGCTCGAGCACCATTACGATTCACCGGGACTGTGGCGAAGCGCGATGATCGAGCATCGCAAGGTGCTGGAGTCGATCGCCGCGCACGACCCGGACGCCGCGCGCGCCGCCATGCAGCGCCATCTGGACCACGCGTACAAGCGCTTCAGCAAGGGCTGGAACGCGCGCACGAGCCCCTGCGCCGGAGCCGACGGCCGGCATCGCGCAGCGTCGCGGCGCGCAGTCTGATGAACGCGCCAACCACCCACGGGAAAGGAGCCGCCATGCTCGCTTGCCGCATTCATGCCAAGGACGACCTGCGAGTCGAACCGCAGGCGATGCCCGCCGTCGGCGAGAACGAAGTGCTGCTGCGCCTCGGCGCCGGCGGCATTTGCGGGTCCGACCTGCACTATTACTTCGAGGGCCGCAACGGCAGCTTCGTCGTGCGCGAGCCGCTGATTCCCGGTCACGAGGCTTCCGCCGTCGTGGCCGCCGTCGGCTCAGCCGTCACACGGGTCAAGGAAGGCGACAAGGTCGCGGTCAGTCCGTCGCACGCGTGCGGGCGGTGCGGCTATTGCCGCGAGGGGCGCGAGCAGCTGTGCGAGCACATGCGCTTCCTCGGCAGCGCGAGCCGCTTCCCGCACGTGCAGGGCATGTTCTGCGAGTACTTCGTGATGGGCGAGCGCCAGTGCTACCCGGTGGCGGGCGACGTCTCGCTCGGCGAGATCGCGTTCGCCGAGCCCCTCGCTGTCGCGCTGCACGCGGTAGACCGCGGCGGCGATCTCCTCGGCCAATCGGTGCTCGTCACCGGCGCCGGCACCATCGGCTGCCTGACGGTGCTCGCGGCACGCCTCGCCGGCGCGGCGCGGATTACCGTCAGCGACATCCTCGATCGGCCACTGGCCCAGGCGAAAACGGTGGGCGCCGACGTCGCGCTGCACGCGGCGCGCGACGCCGACGCGCTGCGCACACCGCAATTCGACGTCGCGTACGAAGTCTCCGGCAGCTTCAAGGCGCTGCAGACGTGCATGGCCGCCGCCAAGCGCGGCGGCGTCGTCGTGCAGGTGGGCACGCTGCCGCACGAGCCGCTGCCGTTCGTCGTCAACGACGTGATGGCGAAGGAGATCGACCTGCGCGGCGCGTTTCGCTGGGGCATCGAGTTCGACTGGGCGGTCGGCTATCTCGCGTCGCGCAAGGTCGACGTGCGGCCGCTGCTGTCGGGCCAGTATCCGCTCGCGGATGCGGTCGAGGCGTTCCGCGCCGCGGCCGACAAGAATCGCAGCACCAAGGTGCAGCTCGTCGCGTGACGCGCGCCACCTTTCCAGCAGGCAATGTTCGTTCACTTCGAGGAGGCATGATGCGTTTGCTGTCCAAGCTGGTGTTGGCCGCCGCCGCGACGGCGGCATTGACGATCGCTGCGCCCGCGGCCGCGCAGACGAAGCTCAAATGGGCGCACGTCTACGAGACGTCCGAGCCGTTCCACCGCTGGTCGGTGTGGGCCGCCGGCGAGATCGAGAAGCGAACGAACGGGCGCTATCACATCGACGTTTTCCCGGCGTCGAGCCTCGGCAAGGAATCGGACATCAACCAGGGGCTGACGCTCGGCACCGTCGACATGATCATCTCGGGGCTTTCGTTCGCGGCCCGGACGATGCCCCGCTTCGGCGTCGGCTACTACCCGTACACGTTCCGCGACGGCGACCACCTGATCAAGTGGGCGAAGAGCGACGCCTTCAAGCAGCTCGCCGACGAGTATCGGCAAAAGACCGGCATCCAGGTGACGGCGATGACGTACTACGGTACCCGGCACACGACGTCGAACCGGGCGTTCACCGACTGCACGGGCATGAAGGGCCTGAAGATGCGCGTGCCCGACGTGCCGGCGTATCTCGCCCTGCCGAAATCGTGCGGCGCGAATCCGACGCCCATCGCGTTCGCCGAGGTCTACCTCGCGCTGCAGAACGGCACCGTCGATGCGCAGGAGAACCCGCTCACGACGATCGAGGCGAAGAAGTTCTACGAGGTGCAGAAAAACGTCATCCTGACGGGGCACATCGTCGACTCGCTCGCAACGCAGGTCGCGCCGCACGTCTGGAACAAGCTCTCCGACGCGGACAAGAAGGTGTTCACCGACGTGACGCAGGAAGCCGCGCAGAAGGCAACCGCCGAAATCACCAAGCGGGAGGCCGAGCTCGCCGACGAGTTCAAGAAGAAGGGATTGACCGTCACGGCCGTCGACAAGAAGTCGTTCCAGGACGCGATCACGAAGAGCGTCTCGCTGGAGTCGATGGGCTACCAGAAGGCCGATTGGGATCGCATCCAGGCGATCAAGTAGGCCTGCGCTGTGCGGCCCGCCGTCCGGCTCGGCGGGCCGCACCCGAACCCGACGAAGGAATTCCACCGATGAGCACGCCAACGATTCCGGTCGGTAGTGTGGGCGCACCGAACGCCACGACAAAGTCGGCCGACGCCACGGCCGAGGAACACGTTCTCGACGAATCGGGTCATTTCCACGTCACCGATGCGCCGATCGACCTCGGCCACTATACGGTCGAGGCGTGGATCGCGTTCGCGTTCTTCTGGCTGCTGGCGCTGAACGTCTTCTACCAGTTCTTCACGCGCTACGTGCTGAACGACTCGGCGTCGTGGACCGAGGAGATCGCGCGCTACCTGCTGATCTGCATGGTGTTCGTCGGCATCTCCGCCGCCGTGCGGACCAGCCGTCACATCCACGTCGATTTCCTGTACCGGCTGATCCCGCGGCAGGCGGGACGCATTCTCGCGACGCTCGTCGACGTCGTGAAGACCGTGTTCTTCGCCTTCGCGACGGTGCTCACCTGGCAGATGATGGAAAAGATGGTCAATTACAAGATGACGATCATCGACCTGCCGATGAACCTCGTCTACGGCGTCTGCATGTTCGGCTTCGCGTGCGCCACGCTGCGCTCAATCCAGGTCGCCGTCCTGAACTGGCGTCGCGGCTACGGGCTGCTCGAGCGCCCCGAGGCTGCGGAGGAGATCGCGCGATGAGCGCTGCGGGCGAGCCAATCAGGAGGCCGAGGCGATGACTCCGGCGCTGCTCGGTTCGTTCCTCGCCATGATGACGACCGGCGTGCCGGTCGCGATTGCCATGGCCGGATCGGCGCTGGTGTACATCCTGCTGACCGGCAGCACGCCGCCGTTCGCCGTCGTCCACCGGATGATCAGCGGCATCGACAGCTTCCCGCTGCTCGCCGTGCCGTTCTTCATCTTCGCCGGCAACCTGATGAACAACGCCGGCATCACCAACCGCATCTACGACTTCGCGCTCGCGCTCGTCGGCTGGCTCAAGGGTGGCTTGGGCCACGTGAACATCATCGGCTCGGTGATCTTCGCCGGCATGTCCGGAACCGCCATCGCCGACGCCGCAGGCCTCGGGACGATCGAGATCAAGGCGATGCGCGACAAGGGCTACGACCTCGGCTTCTCGGTCGGCGTCACGGCGGCATCCGCGACGCTCGGCCCGATCATCCCGCCGTCGCTGCCCTTCGTCATCTACGCGACGATGGCCAACGTGTCGGTCGGCCAGCTCTTCCTTGCCGGAATTCTCCCGGGCATCGTGATGGCGGTCCTGATGATGCTGACGGTCGCGTACTACGCGCACAAGAACAAGTGGGGCGGCGACATCGCGCTCGAATGGAAGCGCATGGGCAAGGCGCTCACCGAGCTGGCGGTCGTCGTGGCGTTCCCGCTTGCGATGTGGGCCGCGGTAACGCTCGGCATGCCGTTCAACTACGCGCTCGGCGCCGGCCTCGCGCTGCTGTTCCTCGCCGACTGGCGGTTCAAGTTCGACGCCGTGATGCCGATCATGACGCCGATCCTGCTGATCGGCGGCATGTCCACCGGCGTGTTCACACCCACCGAGGGTGCGATCGCCGCGTGCGTATGGGCGCTGATCCTCGGCCTCTTCTGGTACCGGACGATGACGCTGCGGATGCTGGCCAAGGTCAGCATGGACACGATCGAGACGACGGTCACGGTGATGTTCATCGTCGCGGCCGCGTCGATCTTCGGCTGGCTGCTGACCGCCACGCGGGTGACCGACATGGTCGCGCTGTGGGTGCTGTCGTTCACGCACAGTCCGTGGGTATTCCTGCTGCTCGCCAACCTGCTGATGCTCTTCGTCGGCTGCTTCCTCGAGCCGACGGCGGCGATCCTGATCCTCGTGCCGGTGCTGTTGCCGGTCGTGCAGCAGCTCGGCATCGACCCCGTGCATTTCGGCCTGGTGATGGTGCTGAACCTGATGATCGGACTGCTGCACCCGCCGATGGGAATGGTGCTGTTCGTGCTCGCGCGCGTCGCGAATCTCTCGATCGAGAAGACGACGATGGCGATCGTGCCGTGGCTGATCCCGCTCTTGCTGTCGCTGATCCTGATCACGTACGTGCCGCAGATCGCGATGTGGCTGCCGCACGCGCTGATGCGGCAATAGCGTGAACAGTGCCTGACTGATCGATGGACCGGATCGAGCGCATCGAAATCCTGCAGGTCGACCTCGCGCCGAAGGTTGCGCGCAGCGACGCCATCCAGTCGTTCGTCGCGCAGGAGACGCCGATCGTTCGCATCACGTGCGCCGACGGCGCGCAGGGCATCGGGTATTCGTACACGATCGGCACCGGCGGGTCGTCCGTGGTGGCGCTGCTGCGCGACCATCTCGCGCCGCGGCTTGTCGGGCGCGACGCCGCCGAGATCGAGCGCTTGTGGAAGGAGCTGTTCTTTCACACGCACGCCACGGCGGTCGGCGCGATCACGAGCCTTGCGCTCGCCGCGATCGACACCGCGCTGTGGGACCTCAAATGCCGGCGCGCCGGGCGGCCGCTGTGGCAATGCGCCGGGGGCGCGCAGCCACGCGTTCCCGTTTACACGACGGAAGGCGGCTGGCTGCATCATTCGCGCGGCCAGCTGGTCGACGAAGCCCGCGCGGCAAAGCAGCAGGGCTTCCGCGGGGCGAAGATCAAGGCGGGGCGGCCCGCGATCGCCGAGGATGTCGATCGGCTCGGCGCCGTGCGCGAGGCGATCGGCGACGCGTTCGAGATCATGGTGGACGCCAACCAGGCGTTCACCGTCGCCGAGGCGCGCCGTCGCGCGCATGCCTTCACGCCGTTCGGCCTCGCGTGGCTCGAGGAGCCGCTGCCGGCGGAGGACGTCGCCGGGCATGTCGAGCTCGCGGCAGTCGCCACGATGCCGATCGCGGTCGGCGAATCGCTCTACCATCCGTCGCATTTCCGCGACTATCTCGAGCGCCGCGCGTGCTCGATCGTGCAGGTGGATTGCGCGCGCGTCGGCGGCATCACGCCATGGCTCAAGGTCGCCCACCTGGCGGAAACTTTCAATGTCGCCGTCTGCCCCCATTTTCTGATGGAGCTGCACGTTTCGCTCACGGCCGCGGTGCCGAACGGGGCGTGGGTCGAGTACATTCCGCAACTCGACGCGATCACGACGTCGCGGCTTTCGCTCGAGGACGGCTACGCGGTTCCGCCGCAGTCGCCGGGCCTCGGCATCGACTGGAACTTCGCGGCCATTGAGCGCGCCGCCGTGGCGCGCGCCACGATCGATTGAGGAGCCTTCCATGCTGACCCGCTCATCGCTCACGATCCGATTGCATCCCGCCGACGACGTCGTCATCGCGCGGCAGCAGCTGGTCGGGGGAACCAAGTTGCTCGACGAGGACGTCGTCGTCGCCGGCCTCGTGCCACCCGGGCACAAGGTGGCAACGCGCGCGATCGCCGCCGGCGCGCCGGTGCGGCGCTACAACCAGATCATCGGCTTCGCGAGCCGCCCGATCGCGCCCGGCGACCACGTCCATCTGCACAACCTCGCGATGGGCGCGTTCGACCGCGACTATGCGTTCGGCGTGGACGCGAAGCCCACCGATTACGTCGTGCCCGCCGCCACGTTCGAAGGCATCGTCCGCCGCGACGGTCCGAACGCCGGCAAGGTCGCGACGCGCAACTACATCGGCATCCTGTCGACGGTGAACTGCTCGGCAACGGTCGCGCGCGGCATCGCCGGCCACTTCACGCGCGAGCGCCTCGCCGCGTATCCGAACGTGGACGGCGTAGTCGCGCTCACGCACGGCTCTGGCTGCGGCATGGACACGCACGGCGAAGGGATGCAGATCCTGCGGCGCACGCTCGGCGGCTACGCGAAGCACGCGAACTTCGCCGGCGTGCTGATTGTCGGCCTCGGTTGCGAGGCGAACCAGATCAGCGCGCTGCTCGGCGCGCAGGCGCTCGCGGAGGGACCGCTGCTGCGCACGTTCTCGATCCAGGACACCGGCGGGACGGCGAAAACGATCGCCCGCGGCATCGCGATGATCGAAGAGATGCTGCCTCCCACGAACGACGTGACGCGCGAATCCGTATCCGCGTCGCACCTCACCGTCGGCCTGCAGTGCGGCGGCTCGGATGGCTACTCGGGAATCACCGCCAATCCCGCGCTCGGCGCGGCGGTCGACCTGCTCGTGCGCAACGGCGGCACGGCGATACTTTCGGAGACGCCCGAGATCTACGGCGCCGAGCACCTGCTGACGCGCCGCGCGGTGTCGCGCGAGATCGGCGAAAAGCTCGTCGCGCGCATTCGCTGGTGGGAGGACTATACGGCGCGCGAGCGCGGCGAGATGAACAACAACCCGTCGCCGGGCAACAAGGCGGGCGGACTGACGACGATCCTCGAGAAGTCGCTCGGCGCGGTGGCGAAGGGCGGCACGACGAACCTCGTCGACGTGTACGAATACGCGGAGCCCGTTATGGCGAAGGGTTTCGTCTACATGGACACGCCAGGCTACGATCCGGTGTCGGCGACGGGCCAGGTCGCGGGCGGTGCGAACATGATCGTGTTCACGACGGGCCGCGGATCGGCGTACGGTTGCGCGCCTGCGCCTTCGCTCAAGCTCGCGACGAATACGGCGCTCTGGCAGCGGCAGGAAGAGGACATCGATCTCAATTGCGGCGAGATCGTCGATGGCGGCGCCACCGTCGCGCAAGTCGGCGAGCACCTCTTCCGGATGATGATCGACACTGCGTCGGGCACCCGGTCGAAGAGCGAGTTGCACGGCTACGGGCAGAACGAATTCGTGCCCTGGTACGTGGGAGCGGTGATGTGAAGCGGCGTGCGGCCGCGGCGGCGGTTGACATCGCCGCACGGCCGCCCGTACGCTGCACCGGAGCGCGCCACGCGCGAAGCATCGGCGCCGCGCGCACATAATGGAGTCGTTCAAGGAGGAATCGATGAAGCTCGTCACGAAGTGCGCCGCCGCGCTGCTTGCGCTCGGCATGCTGGGCGCGGCCGCACCGGCCGCGGCGCAGGAGAAGATCGTCGTCTGGTGGGTCAAGGGGTTCTATCCGTCCGAAGACGCCGCACTGTTCGAGGCGATCAAGAAGTTCGAGGCGAAGAGCGGCGTCAAGGTCGAGTTGTCGCAATACGCGGTGCAGGACGGCATTCCGAAGACGGTCGCGGCGCTCGACGCCGGCAATCCGCCGGACGTCGCGTACTTCGACGTCTACGACTTCCAGGTGCTCGGCAAGTGGGCGTTCGAGGGCAAGCTCGAGGACCTGTCCGACATCCTGACACCGATGAAGGACAAGTTCCTGCCCAACACGATCGAGACGACGTACCTCTTCAACGACAAGGCGAAGAAGCGCGCGTATTACGGCTTCCCGATCAAGCAGCAGACGATGCACATCGAGTACTGGAAGGACATGCTCGCCGAAGCCGGCGACACGAGCATTCCGGAAACGTGGAAGGAGTACTGGGCGTTCTGGTGCGACAAGGCGCAGCCGGACTACCGGAAGAAGACCGGCAAGCGAATCTACGGCACGGGCTTCCCGATGGGCGTCGATTCGAGCGACTCGTACTACTCGTTCCTGACGTTCATGGACGCGTACAACGTCAAGCTCGTCGACGACAGCGGCAAGGTCACGGTCAGCGACCCGAAGGTGCGGCAGGGCATGATCGGCGCGCTGCGCGACTACACGACTCCGTACACGAAGGGCTGCACGCCGCCGTCGGCGACGTCGTGGAAGGACCCCGACAACAACGTCGCCTTCCACAACAAGACGACGATCATGACGCACAACGCGACGATCTCGATCGCCGCGAAGTGGTTCGACGACATGAACAACGAGAAGCTCAAGCCCGAGGAGCGGGAGCAGGCGAAGAAGAACTACTACGAGAACATCGCGACGGCCGGCTTTCCGAAGAAGCCCGACGGCTCGCCGATGACGTACCGCGCGGCGGTGAAGACCGGCGCGATGTTCGCGGATTCGAAGAACAAGCGGCGCGGCAAGGAATTCATCGCGTTCCTGATGCAGGACGAGAACCTTATTCCATACGTCGAGGGCGCGCTCGGCCGCTGGTACCCGGTGACGAAGTCGGGTGCGGCGCGCCTTTCGTTCTGGCTTGCCGACCCGCATCGCACGTCGGTGCAGCGCCAGTTCTCAGCGGGCACGACGACGTTCGAGTTCACGAAGAACTGGAAATTCACGATCCTGAACAACGAGAACGTCTGGGCGAAAGCGATGAACCGCGTTGTGAGCGAGAAGTGGCCCGTCGAAAAGGCGGTGGACGAGATGCTCGCGCGCATCAAGGAAGTCGCAGGGTAAAACTTCTGATGGCCAACGGGGCGGCGCGGCCGCCCCGTCTTTCATGTATTCAAGACGCCCGTGTCTACAGTAGTGCTGCCGCACATCGACGCGGTCCACCCGGCGCCGCGGCGCCGGCTGTCGACCTGGCAAGCGTGGGGGCTCGTCCTCCTTGCCCCGTACGTCGTCGTGTTCGCGGTGTTCGTCGTCTACCCGGTGGGCTACGGCCTGTGGCTCGCGCGGCATCCGGCGAGCTACGTCGCACTCGCCGACGATCCCGTCTTCGCGGGATCGGTCGTCAACACGCTGCTGTTCCTGGCCGTCGCGATCAACTTGAAGATGATCGTCGCGCTGCTGCTGTCGGGATTCTTCGTCAACACGCGCACGTGGATCAAATGGCTGTCGGTGCTGTTCATCCTGCCCTGGGCGGTGCCGTCGATTCCGACGATCCTGTCGATCCGCTTCATGCTGAATCCCGAGTGGGGCGTGATCAACCAGCTCATCTTCCGGCTGACCGCCGAGGACGGCCCGAACTGGCTCAACGACCGCTGGCTCGCTCTCTCGATGGCGATGCTGGTCCACGTCTGGAAGAGCCTGCCGTTCTGGACGATGATCATGATCGCCGGGCGGCTCGCGATCCCGAAGGAGCTCTACGAGGCGGCCGGCGTCGACGGTGCGTCGCGCTTCCAGCAATTCCGCTTCATCACGTGGCCGTCGATGCAGACGCTGTACCTGACGTCGACGATCCTGTCGATGATCTGGACGCTCGGCGACTTCAACAGCGTCTACCTGCTGACCGGTGGCGGCCCCGCGGATCTCACGCACATCCTCGCCACGCTCGGCATCCGCTACCTTCGGCTCGACCAGGTCGACCTCGCGATGGCGACGATCGTCTGCGCGATGCCGCTGGTGCTGCCGCTCGTGTACTTCATGATGAAGCGCCTTTCCCGCTGACGTTCGATGAAGAAGATCGTCACCGAGGCCAAGCTGCTGCTGATCGGCATTCCGGTCGCGATCTGGACGCTGCTGCCGATCTACAACCTGTTCATCTTCTCGATCTCGACGAAGAACGAGGCGTTCTCGGGCAAGCTGTGGCCCGACCATCCGACGCTGCGCAACTTCGAGATCGTGTTCCGCGAGGAGCATCATTTTCTCGGCCATTTCTGGCGCCAGCTCGGCAACTCGCTCGTGATCGCGATCGCCGTGGGCCTGCTCACGCTGCTGGTCGCGACGACGGCGGCGTTCGCGATCAGCCGCCTCAAGGTTCGCGGCGGCCGCGTCGTGCTGAATTGCGCGCTGTTGACGTATTTCATCCCGGCCGCGTTCCTCGCCGTGCCGATGTACAAGGCGATGGGCACGTACGGGCTGCTGAACAACCAGTGGTCGCTGATCCTCGCGATGGTCACGATCGCGTCGCCGTATGCGATCTGGGTGCTGAAGCAGGCGTCCGACAAGCTGCCGTTCGAGCTCGACGAGGCCGCGCGCATCGACGGCGCGTCTCCGCTCCAGCTCTTTCGCCTCGTGTACCTGCCGCTGATGGCGCCGTCGCTCGTCGCCGTGGGCGTGTATGCGCTGCTGCTCGCGTGGAACGAATACCTGTACGCGTTCCTGTTGCTTTCGAACGAGCGCGACCTCACGCTGGGGGTCGCGCTCGGGCTGTTCCTGTCGGCCGACGATTCGCCGTGGGAGCTCCTGATGACGACGGGACTCCTCTACGCGCTGCCGCCCGCGGCCATTTATTACGTGTTCAAGCGCTACATGCAGTCCGGACTCACCGCCGGCGCCGTGAAGGCATGAGGTAACCATGGCATCTGTTTCATTCCACAACGTCGAAAAAGCCTTCGGCGCCACGAAGGTCATCCACGGCATTTCGTTCGACATCCGCGACGGCGAGTTCATGGTGCTGGTCGGTCCTTCGGGCTGCGGCAAGTCGACGCTTCTGCGCATGCTCGCGGGTCTCGAGGAGATCACCGCAGGCACGGTCGCCATCGACGGGAGGCCGGTGAACGACGTCGACTCGAAGGATCGCGACATCGCGATGGTGTTCCAGAGCTACGCGCTGTATCCGCACATGAGCGTGCGCGACAACATGGGCTTCAGCCTGCGGCTGCGCAAGGCTGCGAAGTCCGAGATCGACGCGCGCGTCGCGCGGGCGGCGAAGATCCTGAACCTCGAGCCGTATCTCGGGCGCTATCCGCGGGAGCTCTCCGGCGGCCAGCGGCAGCGCGTCGCCATGGGGCGCGCGATCGTCCGCGATCCCAAGGTGTTTCTGTTCGACGAGCCGCTGTCGAACCTCGACGCCAAGCTCCGCGTGCAGATGCGCTCGGAGATCAAGGCGCTCCACCAGCGCCTGAAGACCACCACCGTCTACGTCACGCACGACCAGATCGAGGCGATGACGATGGCCG
>Ga0068855_100000659_pt1 | contig 42230 bp, 40 predicted proteins | sample KBSCornC52_FD_66592 | JGI IMG/M metagenome (GOLD analysis project Ga0068855, IMG submission 66592) | Corn rhizosphere microbial communities from Kellogg Biological Station, Michigan, USA - KBS Corn C5-2 | ecosystem: Host-associated > Plants > Roots > Rhizosphere > Soil ... | reverse complement strand
CATAATCCTTAGTTATGGTTCGCATTAGGCTGGGTTCGTGCTCAGTCGGCCCAAGATGTCCGCGCGAGCAAGCTCCGCCTGTAGGGCGCGATCGCTGACGTGAGCGTAGATTTGGGTGGTAACGATACTCCGATGTCCCAAGAGGCGCTGGACGAATCGAATATCGGTTCCCGCCTCCAGCAACATCGTCGCCGTCGTATGTCGTAGCATATGCGGAGTTGTCCGATTCGGGACGCCCGCAGCGACGGCGAGCGAGGATATGTACCTTCGGACATGAGCCGGCGTCGCGGGACGCCCCCGATCGGTCACCAAGAGTCTCCGACTGCGGGCTCTCGTCCTTCCGTGTCTCGTCTTGAGATATTGTGCGAGGTCGCGACGCAGCCCATCGTTCGAGAGAAAGACTATTCGCTCACGAGCCCCCTTTCCAAACACCCGGATTCGCCCAGAATGAACGTCGACGTCGTCCACGCACAGGGCGACCAGTTCACCGACCCGGATACCGGTAGATAGCAAAAGTCCAGCCATGATTGCGACATGAGGCCCTAAGGTAGCCATTGAACCTACGAATCGAGAAGCGTGCTCGGATGTAAGCGTCCGCGGCAATCGCTCCGGCAACCGCACGTGCAGGTCGAGAGCCTCAAATGGAGACTTCGGTAACCCGTGCCGCCGGACGAGCCACCAAAACAGGGAGCGCGCGCAGGCGAGCCGCCGTTTGACGGTCGCGAGTGAGAGACGGCGCTTGGAAACAAGGTGGTCGCGGTATCCCATCAGGTCCGTCCCTGAAATCGTATCGATTGGGGGCTTCTGGGCGAAGTGTCTTCGCAGTTCCGCCAAGTCTTGCGAATAGGCGTCTATCGTGTTTTGCGACAGGTGCCGCTCGTGTATGCAATATCGAAGGAACAGGCGTGTAGCGACAGGCAAAAGCATTCTCAATCCCCTTCGGACTCTAACTATGGAGACCGAGTGTTTGCTCGGGCATGCCAGAAGTCCGGGGGACCTCAGAATGGTGGTCTACTCCAATGTGGGACGTCCTGGTACGTAGGTGGATCGAGATCCTAACGCCCGCGGTCAATACTACTCGCGCGACCTTTGGTTGGGTGATGGTTCGGCCAGCGAAGCGTCTCGGTGCCGAAACTCATGATTTTGTTCTGGCTTAATGCCCTCAGCGCCTCATTGCTACCAAGGTTCTTCGCCAGAATTTCGAGCGCGTTTTGCATGCGCTGTTCCTTGCCGTCACCTTCAAGAAGGTCCAGATCGATATAAAACGTGCCCACCCCATTGATCGTCGCCGGCTGGTGTCCGCCACCATGCCCAAAGTAGACCGTCTCCTTGATGGGGTAATGAGTAATACCAACAGCATTGCAGAGCGCCTCGACTGACGAAGTTGTGATTGTCTCCGGGCCTTGATCACGCGGCGAAGCGACATCACGCTCGACGTCGGCCAGCACCTCTTGAAACGAAGCGCGGTCAAACTTCGACGTAAGCCATCTCGCCGTTACGACCTCAACGTTGACAAGCCGTAGGCTCCGGTGAAGGACATCGAGACGACCGGCGTAGTTGCTCGCAAGATCTTCTTTGATTTTTTCGGCGGCGACCGATTCACTGAAGGCAAGGATGGAATACTCTCGACCGTGTACCTCGTAGGTATAGATACTCAGTCGTTGCCCGAGGCTTTCCAGACGATCGATGAACTCCTGGGCGTCCATGCCGCCCCCTTCGCCGCCCCGAAAGGCTGCGCTGATATTCTGAACGATCTGTTTAAGACGTGTCGTGTTTCGCATGGCTCGGCCTCCCGAATCTCAGTCACGCGATCTGAGACTTGAAGCCTGTTCAGATAGATCATCTGCAGCGAAACGTGCTGCCCGTCCCGGTACATACAGGTTCCAGGGGAATCCATCGAGTTAAGGTCTCGCCTCCGGCAATCTCACAAGATACCAAACGCCATTCCAGCAGGTCCGTTCAATCATCGACGTCGGTCATGGCGGTATTCGTGGGTTTGGGTTTCGGCTTGGCGCCCGGTTTGTTGCGGGTTGATCGGCGGGTGGTTGTTGGAGTGCTCACGCCGGGGTGAAAGGTCAGACTCGGAAGGTTCGGTTGGAATGCGGCCGCGTTGTTGCCCGAAACATCAAAGTTCGTAAGCGCGTCAGCCACTTTCCGGCGTTTGGCCTCTTCACGTTTCTGCGGGAAGGCCTTTGCGCCGTGTGTGAACGGTTGGAGGGCGTTCTTGATCTCCTGGGCGGCAGCTCGGTCCTCCGGTCGAAGGTTCTTGAAACGCAGGACCGGCGTTCGGGAGGAGGCCGCTCCCTGAACGCCGGCTCCTCGGACAACGCGAACCTTTGCTGAAAGGATGAAGTGGTCGACGAGGTTGTTCTTCGTAGCATTCGCTGACGACGCGGCGCGAGGGTGGCTCAGGGCATCGGTGAACGTAGACCGGACCGGCTCGTCGTACTCAATCCTCGTGCCGTCACCGTGGTAGGCAAAATCCAGCGAACTGAACGTCTCCGTGCCGTAGTGCACAGAGACGTGCGTGGGCGCAAAGTTGCCGTTCTTAAGGCGCGGGGCGGCGATCCGTTTGAAGGGATCGCCTATTGCCAACTGCTTGTCGCCAAGCTTGCTGATGTCGGAATTGATGTCGCCGACGCCGATGTAGTAGGGGTCGTGCACAACCTGGGCTTCGAAATGGTTGAGCATAGCACGACCTCCGCCGTCCGATGCGTCAGCATGGACGACATGGAACGTAACGATCTTCGATCCAATCCAGACCTTGAGCTGGACAGCCTTGCGACGTTGCAACCGAAAATCGAACATGCGCTCAATGTCAATGTCGCCGACCTTGTTCACGGAGACGAGCGAATCGGCATGCTGGAATACCGCTACATTAAGCTGGCTCTTTTGGCCGGTGACTTTGGGCGTCCGGGCGATGTGGATGCGCTTGTATTTCTCGAGCCCCTTGCCTAACACGAAGTCCTCGCCGACCTCCTGTACAAACACGAAGTCCGGCGTTTTCGTCCTGATCTGCTCGTAGAATGTGTCGAAGCGGCGTGGGTCAGAACTTGCGGCCGCCCGTTGCAGATTGGCCTGGATGTAGGAGATGTCCGGCGGGCTCGAACTCGACGGCGACGGCGATGCCGACGCGGCAGAGAGTGGAGGAAGGCTCGACATGCGCCGTCGCCCCTAGCCGATTGCCAGGGAGCGAATAGCGTAGACACTGGTGGATGCGTTGGTGGCATCATCGGAGGAGATCTGGATCTTGATCCGATTGACGCCGACGTTCAGATAGTCATAGAAATCAGAGGACGAGTAGTCGAGGTTGCGCAGGACCACCCGTAGGACGTTGTCCGAGCCCCCCTCTGATTCTGCCGCGTCGATGTGACGCACGATCGTCGGGGAGCCTTGATTAATGGTGATCGTCAAGGTGCAGCCAGTGTCGCTGAGCTTCCAGTGCTTTAGGTAGAGGCTGTATTCGTCTTGGGTGTTGGTGACCTTGAACACGACATCCATCTCCGCGGACTCCTTCGTTACATCGGCCTGGAAGACCGCATCAAGATCAGAGGAGAACGTGAATCCGCCCGTGCCCTGGACCAACATATCGTTCGTAGAAGGGGCGATGGTGAACGGGTCGGTGGCAGCCCTAGGTGCAATGCGAAACTGCGACGGCGTAAAACAGATGAGGGAGCCCGATCTCGATCCAGATCCCAGCGGGTCGAGCCCGTAGGTCGAGAGTTGATCGATCGTCGTCGAATCAGCTGGTCCGATGGCAATCGTCACCGTGGTGAGCTTTGCGGTGCCGGGGCCGCTTGACGATCCAGTAGCAAGCGCATTTGGGGCACCGCTAGCGCCGAGCTTGTGTTCTCCTGTGGCATAGGTGACGACATGCTCGAAGGTGATCGCATCGGCGCTTTGCGGGAAGTATGCCCATCGCGCCTTTGAGAGAAACGTCAGGCCACGCATTGAGATCGCGCTGGGCGGCGCGACCGTCGACTGAGTCTTGTCGTCGGGAACAAGAAAGAGGCGGTTTTGAATAAAGGGTGGCAATATCACGTTGCCGCTCGACTTTTTGTCGTGATAGACGTATGCGTTCCACGGATATTCTTGCGTCCAGGTCCATGTTGGCGCTTGCGTGCCGACGTCGATCGCGAGGTACGAGCCCCATTCCTTGATACTCATGGCATCGGAGCTACCAAGTTGATGATCGGCGCCGCTCTCGCTTCCGACAGTCTGCGAGTGGTCGACCGTATCCGTTTGAGAGTGCCCGTAGCCGCCGCTGATGCCGCCGCCCTTTGACAGATTGACGGAGACGTCGTACGAGTTTGTCACCGACGTCGACGACCCGCTCGTGTACTGCTTGGAGTCGTTGGTGCTCCCCCCTACGGAGCTGTTGACTGAAGAGTCAACCGAACTGTTCACCGTGATGGGCGTATAGTCGATCAACTCAAGGATGTCGCCGGCTGGGACCGAGATCGGCATGACCGTGTTGGTGATAAAGGCCGGATAGCCCGCATAGCCATCCGTCGGAGAGGCCGTGGTAAGCGCCGCGGGAACGATCAGGCGCTGACTGACCGAGATAACGAAGCCATTGGCGATGCCAAGACCGCGCGTATCAGTATATTGGTGGACCTCGTAGTCATTGATGAGCGAGCCGAGCTGCGCGTTGGAGTTGTCGGAATCCTGGATCTGCAGCACTTCGTGCTTGGTATAGAGGTCACGTAGTCGTAACATGCACCTTCTCCTAACTGATGCGCACGATGAAGTTGAGGTACATATTGAGCGGACGCGTCTCCGCCGAAATCGCCTGGTTGATGACCCCGTCCGTCGGCCCCCCGGAATCGCCACCGTCGGAATCGGCACTCACCGCTTGGGTGTCGCTGCCACCATCGTGCAACAGATAGTGCCCCGAGGTCAGCGCGTGCATGTGCTGGCCGTATTGGTCGGATTGCAGCGTGGTCGGCACGGCGCCGAGAAGGCCGTTGGAAAACATTGCCGTACGTGAAGCGACATCGAAGTCGGTTGCGGCAGTCGGATCGAGACCGCGGATAAAACGCCCGCGCAGGTCCGGCGCTTGCAGCGGCGGAGCCGACCCTTGCGGGAAGAGCGCGTTGAACAGCGTTTGGTATTCCGAGGACGCGGCGTTGAGCGGTTGGCCTTTGCACATCACCCAGGTTTCGCCGCCGGCGGGGGTGGGGTCAACGCTGCCGCCGTACGCGACGATCGAGCCGATGGGGATGTGCTCCATCGAGGGTCCGGAAAGCAACGCTGCGGTAAGCGCGATGTTGATCGGGCGAATATCGCTACCTAGGAACGGATTGGAGCGCTGGGCCGCGCGCGTTTGATGGAACGTCAGGTAGGTTTGATAGTGCCAGTTGGGTGGGTTATTACCGTTGAGTTTGATCGAGTGATCCATGCCCGGGTCCGTGCCATACGTATTTTCTATGCCATGTGAATGGTCGGTCAGTGCGGGGGACTGGTAGCTCCCGACTTGATCGGGTTTCAGGTTGGGATTCGTTGGGGTTCTCGCGCCTGCGTCGGGGTCGACTCCGGCTCCGTCGTCAACGCCGCGAAGGAAATACCCACGAAGGTCCGGCAGGCCGTAGGTCTTGGTACCGTCCCCTTCACCGAATGCGGTTCCGAGCGCTTGGAATAACTCCGTGCGCTGCGAGTCTTGGTCGTCGGTGAAACGTTGAGCGGTCGCGGTGGTTCCGTCGCATGCGTACCACGATTCGTTGTTGTCGGTGACGGGTGCGCCCGATTGGGTGAAGTAAACGATTGAGCCGACCGGCAAGCCGCTGTCGTCCGAGGCTGTTGCCGTCGATGGCGGATTGGACGCCCTGATGATAAAGTTGAGCGCGACGTTCCTCGGCCGCGTTTCGCTTCCGCCGGCCGGGTCGGTCCAGCCGCACACGTCGCTCGGATCGTCGTCGCACATCATGTTGCGTGATTGGTCCGATTCGTTGGCTTGGTTCCAGCCGCTGAGGTTGTGATCGTGCGGAACTGCGTCGAGCTGGACTGACCCGATGTACGACTGGGGCGCTGCGATCACGGGTGGAACGCGCTCAAGCGGAATATTCTTGTCGCGACCGGAGGTATTGTTGTTGCTGTCAAGATCAAGCACGCGGACGAACTGACCTTGCAGGTTGGGAAGTTTGAACGTATTGGGCACCGTGCTGACGCCAAACGTGTCGCCGATGACATTGTAGAGGTTCTCGTACCTGCCGGCGTCAGCGTTGTTGCCGTCGCAGAGGAGCCAGGCGCATCCGTCGTCGTCGACGAGTTCCGTCAGAGTCGCTAGCTCGCCCATATATGCGACGATGATGCCAAGTGGTTGGCTGGACATGGAAACACCCCAATCAAAATAAAGCGTGTGACGTGGAGAAATGGTTGGATGGAGAGTGACCGGGCGCACGCAAATGAAGACGCTGACTATGCGTTCAGCGCCTCGAGATCGGCTTTGGGCAGCGCGTTAGGCCGTGTGAATAACGGCGTAGCGTTGATATAGCCCGCACCCAGTCACCCCCGTGGAAATGTTCGGCTCTCGGACCCGCTTCTCCAGACCCGCACCTTCCCCTTCGCGCTTAGCGAGTGATATTTAGGGCCCCGATATTAGGCCTAGATAGCGAGACGCGCGCGCAGGTCCGCGATATCCGACGGCCCATAGTTCCCATGAAACGACTTGAGGCTGCCGCGCTCATTCGGGTGCGGGAGCGCGACGACCGTCCGTTGCCGCCCCCCGACCACCTTGTCGACTATGCCATTGGATCGGATGAGATCAGGGAGCAAGGCACGCCGGGCTACGACGCCCAACACGACGACGAGACAGGCTGCAGCCACCGAGAGCACACGCTCAAGGTGCATCTTCGCGCACGTCTGCGCCGCAGCTCCAACCCCGAATTCGCGCGTCGTCTTGCAATGCACGATTTCCGTGAGGGCGTAGTCCGCGCCTGGAACGACTTCCCGTTCGGGTATCAACTCTCGCGCTCGAGCGCGAACACTGGACCAGTACGCAACGTTCTTGAGGACTGCCCCATCGGCCGAGGTCGTCTTCGTTCCGCCCACGATGTACTGGCGCGAGCCGCCACCGAACGCGAACTGATGGGCATCCCATATCGCGTCATCCGTCGCACGACCCTTCGAATGGTCGTCTTTGCCGATCGAGGGGTTCGACGCCACGAACAGGATTGGGGCGATATCGATTTGGCCGATCCAGGGCTCGGGTACCTGGAAATCTTCACCCGATGTGACACCCTGGAATTGGACGATGTCGCGGCACGGATGAAGCGAATCGGTCTCGAGGCAGAGCGCGACGTTCGGACAGCGTGCGACCGATCGGAATACGTCGCGCTTCGACTGGTCGCTCACTACCGAAAGACCTCCGGGTCCGGGCATTCCGCGAGACGGATGTCTGGCATGAACGTGTACGGCAACATCGTGGACTTTGAGGATCCCGCTTCGCCAAATCGCCAGTAGGTAGCAAGACGAGCGTAATACGTATAGTTCTGGCACTGCCTATCGCACCACGCGGTGACATATTCGCCGGCGATGGGGCGGCGTTCGAAGAGTGACCGCGTCTTCGCCCTTAGGACGAAATCGGCGGCCGCGAGGAGCCCGGTGGGTTTGCGACTATCGTCTTTACCGTCCGCTTGGTCCACGATCTCGACAGCGGCTTCAAGAACCTCAGCGGCATAGGACGACCGTCCATCCTTGTAGATGTCGCCACGGCGTGGGAATCCCGCCGCTCCAATGAAAACCGCGATCGCAAGTGGTTTGGGGACAACGCATCGCGCAACCACGACACCCGCTTCTGAGTACGATCCAACCACGTACCGGCTCCGCATGCGCGCATCATCCTCGATAGCCTTCAGTGCCAAGGTGCCGGCGATTTTCAAAACCCCGAAGCGTCTGAACGAACCTTCGTCTCTGGGTGGGTAGACGTCGTCCTCATCGCACCATGTGCGCGCCAGCGCCGCCAGGTCTTCCAGTAGCACGAGAATCTGTCGGTAGTAGCCGGCATTGGCGAAGGCAATGAACCAGGGAATGCCCATTGCGCTGCAAAGCACGCGCAGCGTTCCCGGTAGCGGCAGCCGCTTGCTGTTGAGAAACTGTCCGATCCGATTCGTGCCCTCCGCGCCAATCGCGGCCGAGAGATCGTTTCTGGACATCCCGGTTCGCACGCGCTCAGCCTCAAGCCAGGTTGCGAAGGCCGCCTTCTGGTCCGGATCGGCATAGCTCGGTGCCCTCATGGCCGGGGATTCGACCCGGGGGATGGTCTTCCGTGCCGTCTCGATGACCTACACGGGGCATGAGATGGCCTGTAGGCTGAACGGGTCGAACGCCTCGACAGAAAGGACACACGATGAAACATCCCGCCCAAGCCGTCATGGCTGGCATACTGCTGTACTTCGCAGCCGTGCGCTTCGCCAAGGTCATTCGGGGCCTCTAGCCTAGACTGGGGCCGTAGGAACCGCGGCCCCAGTCCCGATCCCCGTCGACGTCTCGGCCCCGCTCCAGAGCGACCCGGTTTGGCGAGAACAGCGCGGCTTCAACCGCTCCGCCTTCAGCGTACTCGGGCCAGGCCCGACCCATGGCCTTGAGGAGACCCCGCATCTGCTCGTACGCCGGCCAGGCTGGATCTAGCCGATACAGCGTGAGGGTCTTGAACTGCCGGCTCACAATGATGCCAAGCCGTTCGAGCCGCATCAAGGCCTTTGTAATGGACTGAATGTTGTGTTCGCTAGCCAAACGCGTGAGCGACGAGACGTCGGCTTCGTCATGCGGCGTATGCAACAACATCCCAAGAATGTTCGCGACAGCGGCCTTTCCGGGGACGCCAAATATTTCATACGGCAGATAGACGCCCTTCGATTCCGAATAGTCTTCGCCGTCATAGAGAGGACGGTTGCGGTGAAGGGGCAGCGAGTCGGCAATCACCACTTGCGTGCGCAGCAATGCTTTGACTTCCGCGTACGTCGGATGGTCCGCGTTAAGCGAGTAAACCCACTGCGAACTCGTACCGCGGGACCATATCTTACAGACCAGCCCCTGCTCGATGAGCGGTTCGATCGCCCTCGAGTTCACGCCGGCCGTCTCGGCGCAGAGTTCCATGATACGAGTCGGGCCAAACGCTGCGAGATACACGAGCATTGCCTGATTGACTCGGCTTCCGAAAATGCGAAACTTCGTGCCGTGCGAATGCGACGTCCCCTTCGCCGTTTTCCGCGTATCGTCTTGATGACGTGCATGAATCGCGACATCGGGCATCTTGGGCGAGAGGAAGTCCAAGAATTCGAGTAACTGTGGAAGCCACGACAACTTTGGATTGAACTCGATGAGGAGACCGTTCTTGACGAGGACGCCTTCCTCGATGTAGCCGTTGATTGCAACGCGCACACGCGACGCGAACGAGTGGGCTACCGAGCGCTGAAGTTTTCCGATACTGTAGGAACCACCCAAGACGCGCAGTGCCACAAGGAGCCGCGTTCGAACTTCGGAGGCGAACACAGCCTCGTAGTTCTTGATGGGCGCGAACGTGGTCCGCGCGAAAAGCGCCATATTCTCCGGCGACGGCTTGGACGGAAGTTCCCTCAGTGGGTGAGCAGCTCCGATCCTAGCTAAGAGATTGACGAACGAGGGCTCCGAGGAAAGTTCGGGATTGAGGCCCAAGAGGTCTCCGCTGTACGCGTGACCCGTTGAGACGGCGACGATTAGGCCGGCCAGGTTAGACTTCTCTCGCTTTACGCTCCGTCCGGTCTCGCCGCCGAAGGCCTCTTTCAGGCCAGCAGAACGCAACGGTCCCGCACGCTGGAGCGCGACAAGCAGCTCGGTCCGATGGTAGGGACCGAAGAGGGGCGGGAACTGCGAGAAGGCGGTGGAGCGGCCTCTGCCCATGGTCGCCCTAGGAACCCGGTCTGCGGCCCCAGAGTTGCGATCGGGAGAAACACGTCAAATCTTTTTGCGCCGGATCGTAACCCCGTCTGCCCTCGCCCGGTCTCTGTGAGGACCACGCCATTCGACGTGAATCTGTCCCTAAGGAGACGACGTCAGTGCTACCATGCGGATGCGGTCGCGGCGGCGACAATCTGTGCGACCGGAATGGCCCCGAGGCGTTGACGCTGTTCGTACCGCTGCCGGTTGAAGAGACCGTGAAATGCTACGGCATTCGCACGTGCGACACATCGGCAATAGTCGCTGCCTTCTTGGAGGGGAGAACGTTGCAGTTCACCTCTGCGGGTGAGCCTTGCTGCGTGTTTATGGCGCGCGTCCAGGATGTGGATTACATCTTGGACGTAATTGACCCCGACGTTGAGGACGAGTGGACGGTCTTCTTGAGCGTCGGCGACCTAGCATTGCTCGGCGACCACGCCGAGGCTGGTGGCGTGCTTTCGGCACGTAATCTGCTGGCGTGGAGACAGCGGTATCCGCGAGAGGACGATGTTGTCCACGAAACAGTACCGGGAGGCTCTCATGTCTGATCGCTACTTCTACTACGATCGTGATTGGGGTGACAAGATGGACGACGGGCACGGCACCGCGCATCTGACGCTTTACCACCCGATGCTGTATCCTAGCAAGTCTTCATTCATGCTAACGAGTTCCGAGATATCAGCGATTGTTGGCGCATACAGTCGGGGCGAATCGTTGCGCTGTCCCGAAAACACGCACCATGACGCCATGCTCGTCTCGCGGACCGACGGAAACGTACGCGAAATCCGCTTTGTCACGCAGATGGATACACGAACTATCGCTTTAACGGACCATGATCTGGCTCTCCTCGGCGATCATGCTCGAGTTAGCGAATGTCTGTCCGCTCGCGAACTTTTGTCGTGGCGAGAGCGATATCCGCGTGCCGATGACCCACTCAGTACGAGCCCGGCAGACCCGCATGTCTGAACGCTATTGCGAACACGCCTGCGGCGACAAACTCTCGGATGGTAATGGCAACGTACCGCTGACGCTCTTCTACCCGGCAACTACGTCGGGCTCGCTCGACTACCTCGAGCTGACAAGCGCTGACGCTGCGGCTCTGGTGGGTGCCTTCATTCGCCACGAACCTCTTCGGCGCCAGGGAAGCAAGCACCAGGATATCGCGTTCCTCGTTCGGCTCGACTCCGAAGAACACGTCCTCGACCTTGCGGAGGCCGACGGCAAGACATGGGCGCTCGCCCTGACAGATAACGATCTTGCTCTCCTCGGGGCGCATGCTCAGGTTGGCGACGACCTATCCGCACGCGAGCTTCTTTCGTGGCTGCAACGATTTCCCGTGATGCCAACGCCCTATTCCCGCTCAGGGTCCTTGGCCTAAGGCTTCTTCCCAGGTTCCCCAGGTTCATAGACGCCACGCGTTGTTCTAGCCTCTTCGGATGTGAGCGGTTCAAACGAGTGCAGCGAGGGGTCTGGTTCGGTGGCAACGTCGGCGTCGGGCATTGGTTGCGCCTCCGGCCGCTCATCATCGCGAGGCTCTTCGAAGCGCGCATTCTCCCGTAGACCCGCGCCCACGGGTCCGATCGGAGTAGCCGCCGCCGTCGCCTTCGCTGTTCCCGGTTCGTCCTTGCAACCTACACAGGATGTGAGAATATCGAGCGCGCCGAGGTCGCGTTTGCCCGTATCCTTATCTAAAATGCGTCCGTTCCAAAAGGCAGCGTCTCCGAGATAGTCCCCGTGAGTTACAGGGTGGAACTTCTTGCCTGGTCGCAGGCTGAATAGTGTATCCGGCAGCTCGCAATTCCGCGCCACGGCCCGTCCGCCAATTGGCACGGTGCTTGCCATCGCGGCGACCATGGCCTTTGACCGGTTTGCGCGCGCTGTGTCCATAGGGGCCCCAACGTTCACGTATGATCGGTAAGACACTATCTCGTTTGAAACGAAGTCGGTGAAATACCAGTAATTCATCCAGAAGATCCCGACGCCCGGTCCGTTCTTCTTCTTCAGTTCACCGGCTTCTTTTGTGAAAAGCGGGCCATAGAGATCGTCCTGCCACTCGTCGTAGGATTGCGAAACGGTTGGGTTCCAAGCATTGAAGAAGTACTTCGTCTTCTCAAGCGAGGTCCCAAAGGTAATGAACCCGCGAATGCGTTCCCAATTCTTAGCAGAGACCGGCGGTGATGGCTGGGTATTGTAGATCCGCATCAGAGCGTCAAGAGCAATCGTCGAGCCAAGACTATGCGCCAAAACATACACACAGTCGTAGTCCTTGCCGGCCGGCTTGTTGGCGACCACGTCGACGATCTTCTCCGTGACGAGATTGAGAATACTCTCCCGTAGCGTATAGAACGTGTTATTGGCATCTCGGGTCGTATAGATCTGAACGTCGCCGAAGAAGTTGGGGAGAAACCAATTCGCAAGGAGCCTGCCACCTTCGAACATACCTACGGATAGGATAATCGCAATCGCCGCAATGCCGAGATGCCGATCGTTCGGCATGTGCAGGAAGAATCCGACGATAAGGCCCGCCGCCGAGAGAACGCCGAGAACGACAATCGCGATCCAGCGCGATGTTTTCTGAATAGGGTCACTCTGGAGCCGCTTCCAATTGGAATGGAGGTTCCACAGTGCACGAGCGGTCTGGAAGCCAAAGAACGCTCCAACTCCGCCAACGACCAGTGCAAGAATGGCGAGCGGAGCCAAACCGCCAAGAATGCTAAGAGGATGCGCAAACGCTCCGAAGGCCCCCGTTAACATGCCCGAATCGAACGAGAGAAGGGAAGGGTGGTCCGCGCCGCGTTCTGTTCCAAGAATGATATGAGCGGCACCTAAGCCCCACGTAAGGCCCACCAGAGCAAGAGCCCACAGCACGGCAGTCGCTAGGGCAATGACAGCGACCGTCCCGACATCCCATCGCACCTTCGCTCGGGATGCCATAAAGCGCGCCGTATCGTTGATTGGCAGGAAGACCGTTTGAAGCAGCCAGTACAAGACCTTGGCCGTCGTGGTTACGTTCTTATCGAGCGGGCTCCAGTACGCTTCGTGAACGTCGAAATACTCCGTGTCGCCTTTGGCGACACGCGAGATCGTTGGTTGATTGCCAACATCCACTTTGGACGTTGAAGGTGACTCCCGTTTAACAACGGTTGTCGTCCATGGTCCACCGTAGTTCCCGGTAGCGTTCAGGTGATCCCGAAGTTCCTCTGCGATTTGATCCTGGAACCCGTACTTGGCTTGAGGAATGACGCCGTGAACAGCGACGATGCCGATGCGCATCCTGCTTCAGGGTCCAAATCGTGTGAGCGGGTGGTTATTGCACGGAACGGGTGGTCCAGATATGCAGAGGTTATCAACCATACGTTGCATCGATCGTTCGACTGAATCAGCAGTTAAGACATCCTGACTATCCGAGACGTTTCCAAGACTTAGTCCGAGGGCCGCGAGCGGCGTGATGGCGCCCCACGCAAATTTCGGAAAGAGCAACGCGGTGAACCCCAGCAGCGACGTCTTATCTGCGCTCTTGAAGTACTTGGACGAGTCTTGGCCGGCGACGGAGATGGGGTGAAATGATGAATCACAACTCGCAAGCGTTCCGGAAACCGTACTGTTGTCTCGAGAGAATCCTATGGACGCCCGATCGCGATGGTCGACCCTCAATCGGTAAAAGAGATGTGTCTCACCGCCAAGACAGGCACCGCCGTAGTGCAACTCGTCCGCGGTTGCCGTAGATTCAATTGCTGCTATCCCTCGTTGCTGCAGCGTTTGAATCATTAGCCCGTCATAGAGAGTGCCGACGACAGGATCGTCAGCGACGACGATGATGGACTGCTTTTGCAGCGGCGAAGCAGAAAACTCGGCTCCGACTGCCAGGCCAATTTGCGGCAGCAGAGCGTCAATGTCGCTCGCCTTCCAATTCGCGACCATTACCGGCGTCTGATCGGTCAGCGTCTTGAAGTCCCTCCCCGCGGCGACATCCCGCGAGGTAAGCGTGTACGTGCCATCGGCCTGACGCCTGACGGAGACCTGGTAGTCGGCCGCGAGCAAATCGCCGATGGTGGTTACGATCTCTGGCTCATAGCCAACGGCATTGTTCTCGATTGCGGTGCACAGGGAGACCACGATGGCCTGAACCTTTGCCGAGCACTGCTTTGGCGATTTCGCGTCCGGAGCGGGCGTCGCTTCCGATGCCACAATTGGAGCCGCAACGATCGCGACGGCCCTCGCCGCAGCGTCCCCTTCGCCGACTACGAGCCCAGCGAGAAGGGCGCAGAGCATCGCCGTCCGAGTAAGGACGAGCGAAGATAGGACTCCCTGTTTGACGGGTTCCGATGAAGAGAAACGCATCTCACACCCCTGTAAGAACGCTTGATTCGGCTCATCGCAAGCATACAACCGGCTGGCGGTTTTCGCAAGTGGCGCTTTCACGGCATAGCTGAAACTCGCCAGCTATTAAGGCTCAGATAGGCCTCAAAGCACCGAAGCCCCGCCCATTCAGGCGAGGCTCCGGTCGTCGCGTTGCCGCTCGGAGTGCGGGTTGACGGCATACCGTGCGTGGGCGACGGTTTTGGTCTTCTTCGCGAAAGCCCATGAGCCGGGAAAGGGCGGGCTACTGTTGGTTCAAATCGCGCCGCTTTAATGAGGCTTGTACACACAAGGAACGTTCGGGAGAAAGAACCCCGCGAGGCTCACGCCAACTATAAGAATACCAATGAACATGAACCCGACACCAATGAGGCGAGCAAATCTGAGGCTAAGTGGAGCACGCCTTAGCGGTCCAATGCCAAGGCCGGAAAACGGATCACTCGTTACCTTGAGAATCGCCGGCCAGACGGTAGTTAGGACTCCAAAGCTGAGCATGAGCGCCCCTCCCAATAGCGGTACCCAATGGTCGCCGGAGCACATCAGCAGAATCCTTTCGTGACAGGCGTAGCATTCGAAACGTTGCCGGCTAGGACGAATCCACCTCCGCCGCCTACAACTATGCCGCCCTGCATTCCACTGGAATTGCCGCCGGCTTCAATACCGCCCACCAACCCGTCACCTCCCATCGCGCTCATCGAAACCGAATGCCCGTTCATTACATCAGTGGATCTTTGGCCTGATCTGGGGACCACAACCCCCATACCAATCACGGCTGCTCCTCCTCCGCCCGCCGTTAGCCCAGCAGAGGCAAAGGAAGCACCGCAACCGTTAATGCTAAACGCGGCCGAGCCACCAAGAGCATAAGCCCACGCACCTTCGACTTTTACGTAAGCGTTTGGATTCCCAACGATGAACGCGTATGGGCCAATCAAATAAAACATTGACGAACGGACAATAACGACAGTCCACCAGCTACAGGCTGCATACCATGCACAATGAGTCGCCTGCTGCCGCGTCACCTCCGGAGTCGCAGGCTTTCCGTTCGCGCATTTGTATTTTGGCTCCCCATCAGAATCCGTTCCATCCTCGATAGGCCGACTGCCGTCCGAGCAATCCCAGGCTGCGTAGAGACCGCTCGGATCCCGATACGATACGCCGTTATTTCTCGCATAGGCATACGGCAAGGAGCTCATCGGGTCACCGATTGCACCAGCATAGGCATCCGGTGATTCCCACATTCCAAGTTCTGGGTCAAAGGCGCGAACGCCCCTGATGATGTTGAAACCATCGGCAATACCATCGGTATAGGGCATCGCGACGACGTTCCCCGTGCCAACGCCCGTAGTGGGCGTGAAGAGGGACGGAGCACCCCACCATTCGGCCGTCGTCGCCGCCTGCATTCCGGAACCGGTGCACGGCTGGCTATTGACCGTGCCGATATGAATGTTCGTGTGGTGATATGGGTCGGCGTTGCCCGTTCCATTTGCACCCGACGAATTGTGACATGAGGCAACTGCACCATCAACAGCACGATCATACGTCGTCAGACCAGACCATGTTGTATCAGTCGGCGTAACTTGCATATCAGCGCCGACATTCAGACTTACGAGTTGGCCTGCTTGATTTGTTTCGAACAGCGGTTGATCTCCATCCCAATGGATCGAGTCATACTGCACGGAACCGGCGATGGGAGGGTTGCCGAAAGCTGAGCCGATGCGGACGGGGTGCCCGTTGCTCCCCCAGGTGTATGCGGTCATGGCGCTATCATTGTATGTCTCGCCAACAACGTGGTCCTGGGAATCAAATGTCCTCGATTCGCTCCCCGATGCGGTCGTCCGACCGGCTGCGTCGAACGATTCTCCAGCAATCGGCACCCCCGAAAGAGAATCCCATTCGCCCGTGCCTGCCACGGAGACGCCCTGGGCATAGTTGCCGGCGACCTCGCCTCGCATGGTATAGCTGTGGGTAATAGAACGCGTGGAACCACCAGCCGGGACTTGCACCTGGTATCCCAGTGCGTTCCCCGTTGGGTCGAACTCAAATCCGGTCATCGAACCACCTGGGAACGATCGCTGGGTCAGCAAACCCGCAGAATATGATGCCGTACTTGGGGTCCCGTTGGCACCCGGCCCCGCCTCACTCCGCTGCGTAAAGCGTCCCATCGGCGTGTATGCGTAGCTAATCGATGTTGCGCCGACTTTTACATTCGACGGATTGTTCAGCGTTAGTTTTTGCTTGAGACCATCGATTCGATAGCTATAGTCGAGCAGGCTAGTCTGCGAGAGCGCGCTGGAATACACGTCAACGGCTTTTCGCGATCCGTCTGCATAGTAGTGATAGACGATCTGAGCGGGAGAGCTCCCAGTCGACGGCTCCTGGGTTGCCGACAAAGTGCCGTCGGAATTGTACACGTACATCTGCGTACCGAGACTGGTAAAGGTGTCTCCTACCACGCGGCCATCAGCGTCGTAGGTCAGCGTCTCATTTGGCGTGCTTCCATCAGAATGCTGGACACCAATTAGGTCTGTGCCGGGATCAAAACTCGCCGTTGCACATTGTGCGAGTGCGTTGCAGTGTTGATATGGCAGGCCGGTCGCGCCGGTCGCATCGTATGAGGTTGTCGTAGTCGTAACGCCATGCCCGATGACGAATTGATAGGTCGCCGTGGGCCTTCCTAGGGCGTCTGATGCGACGCCACTGATATCCCTGAACTGCGTGTTCGCGATCTTCGCACTTCCAGCCGTCCAGGTCAGGTCGCTTGAGCCAGGCGGCAGGAGCTGTTGCGTCTTGAAGTAGCCTCCGTGGGCAGTTATCGGCGTCCCGTTGAAGGCCACCGTCCCGCCACTGCCACCATTGCTGATGTCGTAGAGATACCTGGTGATCCATGGATTTGCATAGACATCGTGAGTCGCATCATACGGCTCGATAGTTTCGAACTCGCGGTCGTCTCCATCGAAGAGATGCTGCGTGGTCGCCGAGACACTAGGCGGTGTTGGTGCGCTACCAGCCACATAGGCCCCACCCGGAGACTGAGTTTCTGATACAACATTGCCATCGGCGTCGTACGACATGCTTGTGGCATACTGACTGGGCACACCTAGCGGGGTACAGGTTCCACCAGCAAATGCGTTCTGCGGCGGGTCCTGTATTGCTCGCACGCTTCCGTCGGCGTTGTACCAGGTGCACGTCACCGCCCCATCGCTGTCTGAATTTCCCCACTCCCGGTTGAGACCGTCATACGAATAGGTTTGCGACCCGAGTCCGTTCGATGTACTCACTACGTTGCCGTACGAATCATACGTCGTAGTGCGATGCGGCTGTCTCGCCGTTCCGTCATCCTGCGATATCGAGTCCCCGAGGACATCCGTCAAAAGTCCGTAGTCGCCGCCCTCCCCGGACGGTCCATAAGTTAGATGATAGTGATAATTCTGGGCGGTGTAGGCGTCGACTAGTCGCCCAAATGGCTCCTGGGTATCCGTAAAGTCGTACGTATAATGCGGGACTCCGCTCGTCGCCACGCAACTTGACGCGCCAGTCTGCGCAATATAGACCGCATCGCAAGTGGCTAGGAGGTTGTGGAACTGATCGTAGCTGAAACGAGTCGTCGGACGAATGTTTCCGGCATTCGTCGCGCGATACGGCGCGATAGCCGACGCCATATTCCCGTAGGTGTCATAGGTATAGTCGGTTTCGTTTCCGCGCGGATCAACGGTCGAAGCGACGCGGTTATTCGTTCCCCACGCGACAGAGCTGACTTGCCACGAGGATCCAACCAGGACTGCCGACTGAGTTACGCGCCCCAGCGAGTCGAGGGTAAGACTTGCGGAGTGTCCGTCTCCGTCGGTGATCGTCGTCGGGCCACCAATCTCAATGTCTGTCTCACGATAGACCTGCAATCCCGAAGGCTGGTCTGGCTGGATTGGAGTCGAACTGAAGCCGTCACTTGGTTGAGGATTGACATAGCCAAGGTATCCAACGCGCGTCGACGGATCGTCGTGATCGAAAAAGACCGATGCGCCATCTGCGCCACCAGTTCCCTCCCAACGTGGGTTGTAGATCTCTTCTCCGCCGTCATATGCGACGTGAACCTGCGTACTTGAACATGGGCCTGACGCGATACTGGCGCTGCCATTTCCGACCTCACAAACGTCAGTGAGGTTCCAATTCCCGTCATAGGCATACCGGATCACGGAGCCGCCGGGAATCGTTAACGTTATCGGGACTGCATGCCCGAACGCGTCACTCGCGTACGTCATTGTCAGCGACTGTCCGTCTTGATGTATGGCTTGAATCTGCGTGAGATTTGCGTCGCTGCTTGCATCACCGTTGAGCCAGGAGTACTGGAACTGAACGTAGTTATTATGATTGTGCCCGTATACGCGATATATCCGACCGAGTGCGCCGTTCGCGTATCCACACATGGCTACGGGGCTTGTAAAGTTAAATGTAATACCTGAAGGCAGCGTCCACAGATAGCCGCAGCCGCCGTCGTAGGAAAGCGTGCTGTGTATGACTGGATTGCCAAGCGTACAATCGGACCATCCGCCGCTTCCATTTGCGCAGTAATCGTAGCGGGCGCCGGTACTGTCGTACACACTCAGTTCGTTGCGCGTCGCATCGTAGTACATACGTGCATTGAAGGTGTCGGTCCACCCGCCACCCCATCCCCAGCGCGTTGACCATCCTGTTTGGCTATTGTATGTCCGCGAATACGTAAGGTTGAGACCGCGCTCCGATATGGAAGCATCTGTTGCCCCAATCATCCGATTTCCGTTTGCGGTATTTACAGCCCAATTGCCGGCGCCAGGAATAGATCCACTGGTGAACGGCCACCACGCAGTTTGTCCGGTTGTTCCGGGAGATGACGTGTCGTTTACGGGAGCACCCGTGAACATTGCGCGCATCCCCGCGGGTCGCGCAGCTGACACGGCCTTTCGAAAGTTTGAGATGCTGCCTGCGGCACTACTGATGGTTTCAGAGGGCGTCGCGGCCGGCAGCGGCACGGGCACCGCAGTAGAGACCGGCTGCGGAGCAGCCGGATGGCCGACGGAGGTCGGATCGGAAGGCGGGTGTGCAAAATCGAAGCGCTGCCCGCGGAGATCAATCATACGATCTAGTGGAACGTATGAGCCGGATCTGACAATAGGCGCTTGACGAAAGTGGGTCGTCGCAAGCCGTCGGCGTGCCGGAAACGTCGGCTTTTTGAAGGCCGGCACCGGTGCGTGCGTTGCCATGTATCGGCTAACATTCCCGGTCATAGCCGCACCGATAAGGGTATTTGCTAAACTGGCTCTTGCAACCGCTAGGGAGGCTAGGACTACTGCTCCTATTGGCGGCGCGCTCGAGGTGCCCGTAGACGGCGTTGCTGCAGACCCGGTGGCCTGAAGCAGGAAAGCGGCTAGCAAAAATAGCGCAAGTAGACGACGCATAAACAGCGATCTCCTCAATCGTACATCCGAAACGACTGGCAATGCGATCACCGGGCTGGGACAACCCACACGATTGTCAGCGTCGCCCACGGTAGCAGGCCCTAGCTCGCTTCTTCAGCGCCCCGAGCGTCCCTTGTGGATCGTCGATCTATTTCTTGGCCGCTTCCTATTGCGCCGGAAAGACGCTCATGGGCACCTGGATGGTGGCCCCGATTGCGCTCCCTCCACCGTACGCGTTCAGAGTGAAGTTCTGGGTACCGGTCGAGGTCAGTCCCCCGGTGCTGAACGGAAACGTCGCCTGCCATTGCGATGGGGCAACCTGGGTTAGGTTCACTGTCGTGCCGGGCCGGCCGAAGGTCACCCGGGTCACGTTGGTCGTCGTGATCGCGGACACCGTCACCTGCGTGGCTGCCTTGACGACTGTCGGAGAGATGCGCGCATAGAATATCTGTGGCGCATCGGCCGGGGCAGCGTACGTGTTCGACGGCGCGCTGCCGTACTCGAATACGTTGGCATTGCTAAATGCGGATGGGGTGGGCTGCGGCATATCCGTGACCGTTGGCGAGGGGGTCGCATAGATCGGCCCATGATACGGTGTCGGCCGCGGCGCGGGGGTCCGCGCTCCGTCAGTCGGTAGGGTCGGCAAAACGCCCGGGGTCGGCACGGCGAGGCCGGGTGATGGCGTCAAGCCGCCGTCCTTGAGAATATGCGGCGTCACCATGATGACCAGTTCGTTGCGCGTGCTATTGATGCTGTCGCTTCGGAAGATGCGTCCTATTAATGGCAGCTGGCCGAGAATCGGGATTGTGCTCGTCTGCTTCTGATACGTGTCCTGGATTAGTCCCCCGATGACGAGAGTCTGGTCGTTCTTTAGATGCACGAGGGTCTGCGTATCTCGCGTTGAGATTTGCGGTACGCCGGCGCTGGAGAGGCCTTCGAGGCTATTCACGACTGGATGCAAGTCGACGATAACGCCGTCGTCGTCGCTAACCATCGGCGTGATATCGAGGGTGACGCCCGTGTTGAAGGTCTGCAGTTGCTGCGTTACCGGCGTCCCGACACCGCCTCCGGACTGCGTGAGGATCGAGAGCTGGTCGCCCGCACGAATAGAGGCAGTGTGTCCCGAGAGGGTGGCCACGCGTGGATCGGCGAGGACGCGTGCGTTCCCCTTTTGCACGAGCAGATTAAGGACGAACTGGAGCTGGAGTGGCGTCCGCGTAAGAGGCTGAAGACGCGCGATGCGCCCGGGTTGGCCGGTGTTGGGATCGTAGGGCGGAAGCACCTCCGAAAAGGAGGTCGAGAGCAATGCGCCGCCGGTGGGAAATTGCAGCCCGAGGTCACTTGCGGAGTTCTCGTCAACCTCGAAGACCTCCGTATCGAGCACCACCAGCGGTGGCACGACGTCCAGGCGCCGAATCAGGTCCTCAGCAAGGCGAATGCTCGATGGGCTACCCGCAAGCAAGATCTTCGACGAGTTCGCGACGGTGGTCATGTGCAAATCGGGTGCAAGCGGCTGGAGGAGCGAACTCACCGCTTGCGCGATGTCTTGGGCACTTGTCGACTGCGAGCCATTCGTTCCCGGCATGGCCGCCTTGAGATACACGACGTCGACGTTGCCGCCGCCGTAGGCCGCGCCGGTGGCCTGACTCGCAGCGCCTGATCCGTCCAGCTGCGCAACGGCATCGGCGATGCGTTGCTGGTCGGCGGCGATCGCCTGGACGGAAATCGCATTTAGTTCGCGGTCGAGCGTCACATGCGCGGACGGATAGCTTCGTGTGACGAGGTCCGCTACTGAACTTGCGTCAATGTTCTTGACATGGATGATCGTCGTGTAACGCGCACCATAACCGGGGGCGTCCAGTGAGGCAATCAGGTCTTTTGCTTTGGCCACCTGATCTGGGTCGCCGCTCACCAAGAGATTGGATCCGGAGACGTTGACGCGCACGCCTGGCAATTCGCGCACCACCGCTCGCGCGACGGTCCTCGGCAATGCCGTACGTACCGGGAACGCCTGTACCGGAGCCGTTGTCGGAGCCGGCGTCGCGTTTGTCGTGTCGAGAGCACTAATGAGCGCGGTGATCTGCGACATATCGAGCGGCGACGCGCGCACGAGGAGGCTCGAGCGCGATGCAGTGGTCACCGAGGCTGTAGGAAACAGTCCGCGTAGGTGGCCCACGACGGCATCCGGCTTGAGTACCTTGAGTTGAACGACTTGAACGGACGGTTGGGTGGGGTTGCGAACATCAATTCCCTGTAGAACCGTGCGCATCGCTTGTATGTCGTCCGGGCTAGCAACCACGATCACCGCGTTGGCATGGGCATCCACCCGGATGCGTGCGCTCGGATAGAGGCTCCGAAGCACTGACGCCGCGCGCTCGACGGGAATGGTCTGAACTTGCATAACCGAGGCGATCGGCGTCGCGACAGGCGCGGGCACGCGTCGGGCATCCACGGCATTCGTCGGCAAGAGAATAATTGCGGACGCAAAAACGCCGAGCAGCAGAGAGGTAACGCGGATAAGCCGTTTGGGTTCCAACCCACACCTCGGGGGAGAAAGCACGTAGCAAGACGCCGTATGGCAGGCGACCAAGAACGTCTTATCGGGGCGCCGTCGCCTCACTCCTTGTCCACACCCGCCCGGGGAAGCAAGCAATCAGTCGGGCACCGGCGTTGGATGGCCTTGAACCCCGTAAACACAGAAGCCCCGCCAATAGGTGCGAGGCCTTGTGCCGTCACGCATGCGGACCGAACCACATGCCGGATGTGGGCGACGTCTTCAAAGTCCCTTCGAGGAAGCCCACAAAGCCGGCGAAGGGCGCGGCCTTCTTGTTGGCCACGATCGCGTAAGTACCCACGGCTATCCCGAAGGCGGACATGGTAGGCAGAAAAATCTTTTTGAGGTAGTGGCGCTGGGACTCGAACCCAGGACCCCGGGCTTATAAAGCCCGCGCTCTAACCGGCTGAGCTACGCCACCCCGGCATCCGGTGCCGGCTGGCGTATTCGCATGAGTCCCACGACAGATGCGTACGCGACGGTCATGAACGCGGCCTGCCACGATCGGGGTCGGTAACTTCAACAAACGTCCCGTCGACGTAGTCTAAGACCCAGGACTTCTGTTCTGGGAAATACCGCGAATCGCAGATGCAGGCGTTGACGTGGAGCACGTCGCCAACCCGCTCGATGCCATGGGCCTCGTGAACGTGGCCGAAGACGTGCAGCCGCAGCTGTGGGAGTTGCGCGATCCTGGCCGACATGGCTTCGCAACCGACGTGCTTACGTTTCAGCGTCTCGTCGAGGATGCCGCGAGAGGGGCCATGCGTGATGAGGATGGCGATGTCATCGGGAATATGGCTCCACTTCTCCTCTGCCTGCGCGATGCCGGCTGGGCCGGGTAGAAAGTTAAACGCCCAGTCGTTGAACCACGGCTGCCAGGGCGAGCCGTAGACACGCAGGCCATCGATTGTGGTCTCGGAGTCCACGAGGATCTCGACGTTCGGGAACTTCGACTGGAGGACGGCGCCGAGGTGCGGCAATTGCTCGAATCCGAACTCGTGGTTTCCGGGGGTGACGATTATGCGCTTGAAGCGCTGTCGTGCGAGCCAGGCGAAGGCGTCGAAGATTTGGTCTTGCTTGCCGTCGCTGGTCAGGTCGCCGGCATGGATGAGCACGTCGCCATCGGGCAGTTCGATGCGATCGTGAAATCCATGTGTGTCCGAGATACAGACGAAGCGCATCTACATTCCCACGAGGCCGGGGCCGGTCATTTCACGCGAACGTAGACTGTCGTTGGCATATTGGCGGCTATGAAGGCATCCGTCTTCTTGTCTCCGGTTGTTTTCATGCTCTGCGTCAGGAACAGTTTGTCACCTTTGATTTCAGTCATAAAAGTTTCGGCAGCCGAGTCCAGGTCAATTCGAATTTTGTCGGGAGCCGGCATATCGTACTCGAAGGTCTTGGTGTGGGGTTGCAATGCCGCCTTGAGCTGCGCGCGCGACATCATACCAGCAAACATCGGGACGCCCGGCGTAGCGGTCAGCGCAACGTGCGTCCCATCGATGAAGTTTAGCGCGGTCCACGTTGCGCCGAGCATTGTGGGCTTGGGATGGGTGTTGTTGAGTCGCCATTTCCCGATGATGCTGTCGGAGGCTATGGTTGGCGCGGCTGATGAGGACGGGCTCGAGGGAGATTGCGCGGACGAACAGTCAGATAGGGCAATGAGAACGGTGGCGATGATGGCAAGATGCTTCACGAGGTTCTCCTTGGGCGGGCGTGTTAGCGGATGAAATTGTGTCCGCACCGGTGGCAATGGAACGAATGCTCCCATTGCGAGACAGCGATGGGATGGAGTTCCTTGTTGTAGTGTGCGGCCACGCGCGATTGGCGAAACGCGAGGTAGGCGAATAGGACAGCCATGGCGGCCGGCAGGATCGAGTACGTCTCCACTGCGATGCCGTGCGACGATGCGAGCATGACGAAGGCGTTGAGCGCGGCGATAGCCATGAGAACGCAGAGCCATCCTGCGCAGCCGATACCCTTGCGCTCCGGACGCGCAAACCCGTAGCCCAGCTGCGAATACGCCTGGACCGCCGGGCTCGCGCAATGCGGGCAATCGTAGGAAGGCATTCCCCTTAAATCGCGCTCGTGGGTGTGTACGGTGTCGTCAAGAGAACTGCCGGACCGTATGACGAGAGCTGGAGCGACGCGGTCGGCGCGATTATCCCGGTTCCATTGGCCGGATACTGAAGCAACTTGTGCGTGTTGAAGTCGGTCGCATAGACGCTCCCGTTCACGACCTGCATGACGCAGGGCGTTTGCATATTCGTGAGGGCGGTATCCACGATCGCGTTTGAGACCTGTTGTCGCCCCGATTGCATCGCTGGCGGGACCTCGAGGATGCCAGCCGAGGCTCCGGCGGGAGCGCCAACTGATGGCGGAAAGCCCTGGATGCCGATGTAGAACGTGCCCGATGCATCAACCGCCGCTCCGCAGGAAATGCCGCTCATGTCGAGCGTTGCACCGCCGCTTGAATAGTAGGGCTGGAAGGTCGCGGTGGGTGTCGGTGCGCCGTTCGCACCGGTTGGGAATGCCTGGCCAACCGTATTGCCAGCGCCGGACGGGCCAGCAACGAAGATGAGGGAGCCATTCGGGTTGACGAAGAGATAGTGGCTGACCGCGCCCGCACCATTGTCGGTCGTCGAGATCGAGCGAACTGGCGTGGCTCCGCTGCCACTGGCCCCTGAGGCGAAGACGATAACTTGCGGGTTTGCTAGCAGCCCGACGTAGAGGTTATTGGAACCGTCGAGCCCGATGGCGTTTGCGGGTCCAGTCGACGACGAATACGACGTTGCCGGGTTGATAGCAGCATTCGTCGTTGGAATGATGGCCGTCGGCGCGACGTTACCTCGGGTCGTGGCCGGCCAGACGCGAACCTCCGAAGAGTACGTGCTCCCATTGTAGACCGCATCGAGAACGTAGAGATTGCCGTCGCTGCCGATCGCCATGGCACGGATGGTCGTCGCCGAGGTGAATCCGGTATTTGAACCGGCGATAGAATACATCGGCGTCGAGCCAGCGGTGAAGGCACCCGGATAGGCCACGACTGAAGGCGCCGCCCCGCTCGGATTGACCGCCACGAGAATGGCGTTGATCGTGACGCTCGGAACCGCGGTGGGACTAGGTGTCGGCGTCGGCGTGGCCGTAGGCGTCGCGGTCGGGGATGCCGTGGGGGTCGGACTCGCAGTCGGACCCGGCGTTGCGGTTGGGCCTCCCGGCAGAATGCCGCCTCCGCCCCCTCCGGTCGACCCGGAGCCTCCGCCGCAGGCGGTCAGGGCGACTACGAGGAGTAGGGTCAAGGCGAAACGCTTCAAGATGGCCTCCGGTTTGGTCCGATACGGAAACTATTATTTTACCGTATTGAACGTGCGCCTGCTAGAGCTCGGCCTGGAAACCGTAAAGCGTGCACAAAACGCTGGGTGGCATATTTTTGGAGGCCCGTCGACGGTCGGGGCTGACCATTCGCGAGATCTCGAAGGCGAGCGGCTTGACGTCGTCCCAGATCAGCCAGCTGGAGACCGGCAAGCGACCCGAGCCGGGTTTCAAGACCGTGGCGAAGTTGGCGAAGGCCCTGCGAATCTCGATGGACGATATCGCAGCCGAAATGGGGCTGCTAGACCTGGGCGACGATCGGAAGACCCTGGAGCCGTCAGCCCGCGCTCATCTGGCTCTGCTCAGGGAACTCCAACTGGCGAAGGCGGATGCCGCAAAGTTGCTGGCCCGCCTTGAAAATGCAGCCGCCGAGTCGCAGAAGCCGCGCAAGAAACTCGTTAAACGCGGTTAGATGTCCGTGGCCACCCGAGAACGGGAGGGCCATGTTATCGAGGTAGTGCGCCGACACAACGGGGCTCGCGAACACTCGCAAGCCAGTTCGACCAAATTGACGGTTCAATGGGCTGCCGCCCGACGACAACAAGATACCGTCATGGAAACCCGAGTAACACCAGACCGGAGAAGACAATATGCCGCAACGAGCGCGCCGAAATCGCAGAACGCCCGACGTCGCAATTAGAGCGGGCGTAACGGTCTTACAGGCCATTGTCGGCGTGTATGTCGCGACGAGGCGAAAGAATCGTTCGCAATCCGACGTAGCGGATCAAGTCGGGACAACTCAGGCCGCCCTAAGCGACTTAGAAACGGGAAAGCGCTTCATTAGCGCTGAGGTTGCTCAAAAAATATTTGAGAATGTAGGAATCGCGCACTCTGTAGAACTCGCTGATGTCTATGGCGCCCTTCATCGCTTGGCTAAAGCACACGGCCGCAACATCTAATGCAAAAAGAAGGGCGGACCGCTCGATCCGCCCCAAGGTCAGAGACTAGGCTTTCTTGCTTGCGCGCACAGCCTTCGCGGCCTTACGTTCGTTTTCGAACAGGTAGATGAGCGCTTTGTCATAGAGCGCGCTCCACACGCCTTTGCGCTTGAGCGCGACGACCGGATTGCGCTGCGCGGCGAGTGCGTCCATCAGTGCGTCCACCAACGTCGGTCCGACAACTTCGAGGAACGCGTACGGGTCCTGCGTCCACGTTGCCTCGTCTTCGTCATCGCTGACGATGGTACGAAGTGCAGCCAAGATCGGCATCGCCAGCCCATCGGACGACAACCGGTAGTCGATACTCTTCGGCGATGACGGCTTCAGCAACGGAAGGAAGTGGAAGTTCGTTTCACGGTCGTTGTCACATTCGTTCGTTCGCCGGAAGCGCGGGCGTCCCGTACCAGTCTTACCATCCGTCGCCTCGTACCACTTCTCGAGGTTCAGAATGATGTACTCCTTGAGGGCAAGTGCGTCGCGAACGAGCCCCTTAAGGCGATGGTAGTTAGCCTTTTCGTCAACGAACAATTTGACGGTTTTCTTGCGGCTCCAGTACGCGACGTACGGTTGATCTTCGCTGTCGAACTCGCGGTTGTCGAGCAACGTCAGGAGTTGGAGCAAGTAGACAATGTCAACCTGCTTCCCGTCCTCGCGAATCTCATTTTGCTTGAACGCGACCTTGTCACGGATGCTGGGCGTCTTCTCGAGTTCGACCTTAACGAACTCGAACGCATCTGCAAGTTCCTCAAGTGCGTACGCCTCGACGTTCACCGAGAAATTCCGCGCTTCAGAGATCTTGGGAATCTCGGCGAACGAGACGCCACGAACGATCTGCATCGAAACGAACTGAGACTTGGCGTCCCCCGCCTTGGCTTTCTCCAACCACTCTTTCGACCCAACCGTCTCATCGATCGTACGGCACGTGTGCGCGCCGTCCAGGTTTCCATGCGACATCGGATCCTCTTCGGTCCACGTCAACTCATGCGTCTTGTTGTCGTAGCTGAAGGTACCAGCGGTAAAAAGCATCCCACGATTGAGATGATGGAACTTTCCATCGCGACGAAGCAGAGACTGCTTGATGGCTTTTGCCACTTCGGTCTTCATGTTCTGGGTTCGGGGATTGGGCTCCAAGGAAATACGCGTTTTGGTGGTCCGAGAAACCGTCGAGTCCTTGAACTCGTCCGGGTTGTCGATGCTAATTTGGAGGTCGCGAAAGTGCTCAACATCTACGCGCGCCTCGAGCACTGCGTAGGTTTCGGAGGGCTCTCCGAAGAGGTCGCGATCGAACGTGACCTTTACGGCGTGCGGAGGCACGCCCTTAATGGTGTAGGTAATCATGTCTATCTTTCTGCGGCCAGGTTCCCCTAGACCGCGGTTGATGTCGCTCGACCTTCCGGTTACGAGCGGCCCGATATTCGAGCTCGTATTTGTTTCGGCGAGGGCCCAGGAATATCCTGCAGCGCCGTCGTGACCGCTAGGATCGCACATGGCCGAAAAAGGTTTCGCTCTGGCGAAAAGTGGAGTCCTACACCGTGACTTTTTCGCCCGCCGTAACCGCTGCGATGCTCTACGACCTCGACGCCTGCGAGCACCGGCCGTGGATGGACCTCTTCGCGGAACCTGCGACACGTGATAACGTCAGCCCGTTCGTCGAGTTGCTCTGGCGTCGGCAACGCGCCCATGAGGAAGGGGCTGTCGCCGGTCTCGACGTTCTCCGCCTCGACGGCATCGCTGACCCGGCCGAGCGAGAGAGCGCGACTTCTGAAGCCATGCAGCGCGGCGCCCCGCTGATCTACGGAGGACGTATTGCCGCTGACGACCTCGTTGGCGATCCAGACATCCTTCGTTTGGAGAACGGTAAGTACGTACCGGGCGACATCAAGGCCGGAGCCGGCGAAGAGGGTGCGGACGAGGATCGCAAGCCTAAAAAGCGCTATGCGGTACAACTCGCGCTCTACGTAGATGTCCTCGAACGTCTCGGCCTTTCCGACGGGAAGCGTCGTGCATTCGTCTGGGATGTCAACGATGAAGAAGTCGTCTACGACCTGACGGCGGCGAAGGGCACGCGCTCGCCAGAATCATTGTGGGATGACTACCAGAAGTCGCTCGCCATCGCGCGCGAGATTGTAGCGGGCGTTCGCAATCCCGGCCCGGCGTATCACGGTGAGTGCAAGCACTGCGTCTGGTACGGCACGTGCATGAGGCAGATGGAAGAGATGGACGATCTTACGCTGCTGCCTGGGCTGGGGAAGTCGCGCCGCGGACCCTTACTCGTACACGTTAAGACTGTCAGCGAACTCGCTGCGGTGGATCCCACGGCGTTCATCGATGCGAAAGGCAAGAGTACGATTCCCGGCATCGGTCCCGAATGGGTGGTGCGTTTTCGCGATCGCGCTGTCCTCAAAAGCACCAATGGAACACCGTATCTACGCGCTGCAGTGGCATTACCAGCTGCGGAGACGGAACTCTTCTTCGACATCGAAACCGACCCAGGCCGCAATCTTTGTTACCTACACGGATTTGTCGAGCGTCGGGACGGCAAAGAACAATACGAAGGTTTCTTCGCCGTTGCTCCAACGGCGCAGGCCGAGCGCGAAGCGTTCGCACAGGCGTGGGCCTATGTAGAGGCCCGTCGGCCGTGCGTTATCTATATCTATTCGAAATACGAGCGTACGTGGTGGCGAATGCTTCAGGAGCGGTATCCCGATGTTTGCTCCCGCGAGGATATCGAAGAGATGTTCGGCGATGCTGTGACGGTAGATCTCCTACAAGTCGTCCAGTCGCAGACAGAATGGCCAACGAAGGACCATACCATCAAGACCCTCGCGAGGTACCTCGGCTTCGGCTGGCGTGACACCCACCCGTCCGGAGCGGCCTCCATCGAATGGTACGACCGGTACTGCCGCGGCGACGAGGCAGCCAAGGCTCGGATCCTCGAGTACAACGAGGACGACTGCATCGCCACGAGGGTCCTTCTCGATGGCATCCGAGGCCTATCGGTGAAAGCGGCCGGTTGAGGCCGATCAAAATGCCACCCGTCTGGCACTCTCCAGAGTTACCTTCCGATCATGAGTCAGACTGTCTCGATGTCCGAACCTAGCCCAGCGCCGACCGATCCGGCCATCTTCCGGACGCGCACGATGCCCGAGAGCTGGTGGAACGATTGGTGGGCCATCGGGGGCCGCCGCAACTCCCATCATGCCGACCGCCCGTCGTCGGAATATGTGCACCCCGAGGCGCACAAGATCGGCATCATTGGGGAGGCCTTCTTCGGTTGGATGGTCGGGCAAGAGGCGGCCACAGATGTGAATGCCATCGCTGGCGACGACGGGACCGATTTTCCCAACTTGGACGTGAAGACCGCGGACTATCTCCCGCGGCCCTGGCTGAAAGTCCGTGCCGACAAGGTGGCGAAGGCCCCGTCGGGACGCCTCTACGCTCTCGTCGCCGTCAATGCTCGGACCCGTCAGGTCAGGTATTGCGGCTACGTCACGCGCGAGAATCTCCTGACCCTTAAACCCACGCAAATCCGACTGCGGTCCGACCGGTCGAGCGACCGGACCGGGCTACAACGCTCGGAGAACTTGGGACCTTCGTCCTACGTGATCGAGAATGAGTTTAGCCTCACGCGGACCCTACCGCCGGGGTTCACCCTCAACCCGAAGTTCCTAACCGGACCCTAGCGAGCGAAGGTTTGGACCTATCGCGCGGCGGATCGATTGTTTGATGACGAACAACTTCGATCCGGCGCGGCTCGCCGATCTTCGGAAATCCAAGGGTCTCTCCCAACGCGCGCTCGCGCAGGCCGCCGGCGTATCGCAAGCCCTTATCGCAGAACTCGAGCGCGGAAAGCATCCTCCATCGAAGGCATCGCTTGAGAAGATCGCGGCAGCAATGAATGTTTCCACTGGTGCCTTCGCGGGAGCGTAATGCCAAAGACAAAGAAAGACGTCGTCTTCGAGGATCTCTTTTTCTACCGATACGACGTTGAGGGTGAGCGATACCCGCGCTGGGACGAGGCGACGCAGACGATTCCCGAGGAGCATCGGCTTGTCTATTCGCACGAGGTTAAGTGGTCAATTGAGAAACGACGGGTAGCACTCGGACCAAATCAATCTGCAAACTTCGCGAAAGACTTCCTGCGCAAGGCATCCCGTAGCAGCAACTGGCCTAAATCCATCGCTCAGAAGCGCTGGACAATGAATCAGATGACGGGGAAGGACCCTGTCAATAATCTAGCGCGTAACTTTATATTCAAGCCTTATGAGCCGGGTCAAGAGGATCCGTTTCCCGATGAGTGGCCGATTCCAAGGGACGTCGCCCGCCACGACATCCAGTCGGTGACTCTCTCGGTTGCCGCGAAGCAAATCGCCCGTCTTGACGAGCCCCGACTGATGCAAATCACGGTGGATCTCCGAGTAGTCGAGACGCACTTTGCACTATACTCGCCGCTTTCGACGGATGCTTTCAAAATCGTGCATATGGACCATCTACAGATGGGCCTCAAATTGCGCGGGTCAGAAGTGGACGGGCTGTATCTCGCACAGTTCCAGGACGAGACCGGCGGCCTCCATCCGGTCCTCATAACGGTCGAAGCAAAGAAGCACGATGAGTTCGTGAATTCGTCGCAAGTGATCTCGCAAGTTGAGGCGGCCTCGGGTTTGGGCGTGACCGCAGAACTAATTGTGCCGATTGCACTCAAACACGCAAATGGCGGGATGCATATATTTGAGTATGCGCCTTTCACACCGCCCACAGGTAACGGCTTCGAGCGCGATTCGCTTGGCGTCGAATCGCTCGAGCGCGTAGCAACGATCTTCTATCGCATCAAGCCGGATGTCGTTGGGCTATCTTTGAGCGTGAGACGACCGAAGACACCAAAGAAAACAAACGGGCAGATGACATTCATCGAGACCGCTCCGGCAGCCGACCTCGTCGCAGATGACGACGACGATGATGATGGTGATGACGAATAGGGCAATAGCCTAGACCAATGTCTTTCGAACCCCATATTGCGGACAGAACGCTGCAAAGGGACAGCGGTCGCAGTCGGGGCGTGGAAGACATACGGCCGCGCCGATGTCGAGAAGGCCGAAGTTTGTGGCTCGGATGTCCTTGCTCGCTCGCGCAATCTCGTCGGCATACTGCTGGTAGACCACGGCCCGCGGATCGGTACTGGGGATGCGAAATATGCGACGTATGATGCGCGCAACGTTCGCATCAACGATACCGATTTTCTCGCCGCGACCGAACGTAGCGATGGCACGAGCAGCGTACGCACCAAGACCTGGGACGTCGCGCAGTAGAACGCGCCAGTCCTCAAAGGCCTCCGCCCCATTTTCAACGACCGCTCGCGCCATCGCCGTCAATTGCGTCGAGCGCTTCTTCGAGAGTCCAAGCGGCATCAACAGTCGTTCGATTTCAGCCACCTCCGCAGACGCTAAATCTGTCGCCTCCGGATACAACTCAATCAGGACACCGTAGGTCGCGACGACGCTCGATGCCCGTGTCTTCTGCAAAAGTATTTCGGCAATAGCTAGTCGGTACGGATCACGTTCGCTACGCCATGGGAACGAGCGGCCGAACTCACCGAAATACACGGCCGCTCCGCGGGCTACCAGTCCCGCCCGTAGCCGTTTGGCGCGGGTCAAAGCGGGATGCTTCGACCCAGCTGCCCGCGTAGGCACCTTATGCCTTAACGAGCCGTTTCCGCGTCTGAGGGATCGTCTTCGCGTTGGCGCCAAAGTGCCGAGCGGCATCGAGGCGGTCAACGGTCAACAGCGCGGGGTCGCCCAGAGGAACGGTCCGCGTTGGTTTGACTGGCTCGATGCCGAGCGCGCGGATTACGTTTCGTGCGATCGCGCGGCCGAACAACGGGGGTACGGCGTTACCGATGGATCTGAAGCCATGCCACTTCGTGCGGTGCATGCGGAACCAATCGGGGAACGAGTGGATGCGTGCAGCTTCACGTACCGAGATGACACGGGGGAGCGTGGGATGGAGCGGGCGCGGTGACGTGTAGGCGCCGCGTTCGCTGCCGGTACCGGCGCGAAGCGTATTGCACAATCCATCCTCGTCGAGACGATAGAACCGCGAAATTCTCTCCGTGTCACCCTGCTTCGTCTTCTTGAAGCGTCGTACGGATTCGTTCGTATGTTGCGTACGCATCGAGGAGGTGAGCATCTCGGGGACCCACGCGCGCGGATGCGAGAAGTCTTCGTCGTCGTGCAGTTCGCCGCGCAAACGCTTCGCATACTCCGACGAGCGCTTTGTCAGGGACTTCAGCTGTGCCTTATTGAGCCGAACCTCGTCCGTATCGAGGAGCACGTCGAACTCATCGAGATCCGGCAGATCGAGAATGGCCTCGCCGACGGACGGACCCTTCGGAAGAAAATCGAACGGGTGAATGGCCGCCTTGGCGACCCCTTCGCCGCTCCGTTTCGGCACGCGCCTCACGGTTGGAATCGGGTACTGCGGCAGAGTCATATCGTTGCGCGAGCCGAGCAAAATCAAGCGCCGCCGATCCTGCGGCACGCCGAAGTCCGATGCGTTAAGAATCGCCCGCTTGCGCACTTCTTCTGCCGTGACCGCCACGTTATAGCCATGCTTTTTCATGCGGGCGATAAGGCGACCAAGGATGCTGGCGTGTCCGCCGGCAGCCATGCCTGGAACGTTTTCCATGACGAAGAACTTGGGGCGAATCGTGCCGATGAGGTCGGCAAACTTGTAGACGAGCTTGTTGCGGTCGTCACCAATGTCACGCTTCCCCATGGTCGAAAAGCCTTGGCAGGGCGGGCCGCCAAAGATGCAATCGATCTCGCCGGTCCATTCGGATGCCTTGTGGCCGTGCGCTACGAAGCCCTTCTTCGCGGCCTCGAGCAGACGCGATGCTTCAACCTTGCCAACATCGTCGCAGATAATTTCGGTGAGCGGGAAATTGAACTCGTGCACGGCAGCGTGCACCGGATCGTACTCGACTGACGCGACAACGTCGAAGCCGGCCTGCTCGAATCCGAGCGAGAGACCGCCGACACCGGCAAACAGATCTATCGCGATCGGGCGACGGCGCTCGCGACGTTTGTTGGATTCAATCTCTGTCGGCAATACGGTGTTCAGCACGGCGCAACTTCCTATTTTCTAGACGCGAACGAAGGACGGGTTACAGCGTTTACTCGCAACGAGGCGACCAAAAAGAAAAACTCGCGCCGCTCTTACGCGCGGCGTGGACGACGCTCGTTCACCAGGCCCGTCAGCGAAAACCCTGTGGGCAAGAAAATTTCTGTGGATAAAACGGCGTGTGAATAGCGGGGATAGCGGGGACAATGTCATGGTCAATGTGAACAGGCGTCGCCCGAGAGGGGTTGCGATCACCGCGACAGCCAATCAGTAAGGATCAGCGCCACCTGGCGATCCCGGTCGGCAATTGGATAGAGCGCGTGGTCGGCAATGAGCGCGCACGCCCCTACTGCCGCCTCGCAACCTGCTAGGGGGGCCTTCGCTACATTTTGCGCCCGCCAGGCTTGAGCGAAGGCTGCATACGTACGTCCGTCGATGCTCCAGGCACGGCGCTCAGGCGATAGCGAACCGCCCATGGCCTTGTCCCACATCTTGGCATCGCGCACGGCAAAGTCGTCTTTGATATCAGCGAAACTCTGTTGACGGTTGTCTTCAAAGACGCCGGGCAGACACCGGACGAGTTCGGCGAGCGGCCCCGTGGCAATCGTATCTCTCGAGCGAACGATGATGTCGGCGACCTCGCCGTAGTGCCCGAAGGCGAACAACATTACGACAGGGTTGAGCCAGCGCTTCTTGGAGAGCGGACCAAGCGCGCTCCCGATCTCCCAGCAACGTACTGGATCGGGTTGTTGGACCTTTCCAGCGCGCAACTGACGAATATATTCGAGTTGGCTGGCGGCCTCACCGATTGTGGGCACATCGTCGGCAAAGTGAAGCCGTGCGTCGCCAGAGACTCGCCGACCGACTTGGCCGGGATATGCCTCCTGCAAGAACGCCTTGACTCGATCGCCGAAGGGTCGAACGACTGCCTGGGAGCGCCTCATTCGTGTGAATTATAGCATAATTCCACACGTTTCCACGAGGGAATACCCCTCCTGACGCTCCAATTTAGCTTGTTTCTGGCTAGGAGGCACCTTTTCTTGGAGCCGGCCGGGGTTTACGATCAGGTCGGGTTGCCGCCTAGGCGGAGCCAAAATGAAAAGGGACCCGCCTGGCTGGCGGGCCCCTCCGAGAAACGGCTAGGACGCTTAGTTTGAAGCACAAACGTCGTGGCCACCTCAGGGACCAAGTATACCAGAATTCGCCATTCTGGGTTAAGCCTGGTCTCGGAAAAAAGGTCAAGAGACACCATGTCTCACTCTCAACCTCCCAAGGGGTCGCCTGGGGCGGACCGCCTCGATAAGGGGGCGGTCCGTACCCGGGGACCCAAATCCAGCCTCGAGCAGCCACTGCTGTTAGCCCTCCCAGGCTACCAGCCACCTAGGGGTCCGGTCGTTGAAATAGACGACCAAGAGCCCGAACAGGCTGCAGCAATCGTCGCCTTTGCCCTTTCCGGGCATTTGCCGGCCAACCAAATCGGCGCCGCGAGCGCGGCGCTGATCGCCAATACCTCGGTGGAAACGGTCCGCCGCGTACTCCGCGGGATCGCACCGCTCGAGACCGCAGTCGAGGTGGCCGCTGCGCTCGGACTGACGGTCGCCGTGAGTGCCCCCTGCGGCTGCGATGGCCGCAGCGCGGTGACGCCATGAAACCCTACACACTAATGGACACCGAGGCTCTGCGCTACGGCGTCCGCGTCTCGATCGTGCCCGACACCGAAGGACCGGCCAACGATATCGAGATGTCACTGCGCGAGCCGCACTACTTTGTGCGCGCCGAGTTCCACCACAATGGTTCCGATCTCCGCGAATTCCTCAGGTCCGTCGTGGAGTACCAAAGGGGCCGGTTCGATCTCACGGTCGGTGAGGCTGCCCACATTGCACTCGAAGACCCAGACGAGTTCTCGATGTTGCTCGCCGACGCGCGGAGTTTCACAACCGAGCGCATGGTAAAGGCGGCGGAGAAGCTTGGTGCTCGCTTCGACATCATCAACCTCGAAGATCCGTTCGACGATTGGGACGGCGGCGAGGTCCGCGATGAATAGCACGCAGACGTTTGGCCTCGCGACCTTCAAGGTCACGCCCCATATTTGGGGCGTGACGGCCGGGCCGATCGTCACCTACGTCAACCTGACGAACGGGCGATGCACGTGCTCCGACGCGCAGGGCGCGCTGTGCGCACATTTTGACGCGGTTGCGCAGTCGGTGTGCGACGAGGCGGCGGAAGTGAGCGAACACATTCGCCGGCACTCCGTTCTGAATGCACCGGTGGCGTCAAATGCGTAAGCAGGCGCATAACCTGCGCTATGGCGCCGACGTTCGTATCAAAGTGCGTGAGCGCGATCCACGCCAACAGCGGTTCGCCTGCGTTCAGCTGGAAGCGCCACTCCTCCACGTCGAGGACCGGGCGCTCGTCTCCGAGGATCGGGCGAACGAGCTGCTCGCAAGGGTTGTTGAAAATCAGCTCGCGACGTTGCGAATCGGCACACTCGAAGCCGCGCATCTGGCAAAAGTAAAGCCGAAGACCCTGAACGAGGTCGGAACGTCGAACCGGTTCGACGTCGGACTCCTCATTCGAGTGGCTCGCGCTCTCGGTGCTCGCGTCGGCATCGTCGCAGAACTGGACCTATCGGAGGCACCCTATGAAGACCGATAAGGCCAAGACACCGATCGTCGACTCGACGGTCTACAGCCGGCTCGACGCAAGCGACGTCGTGCATGTCGCCGGTGGCATTTGGGCCGTTCTCGATAAGGCAGAGCGCTTCTTCGTTAACATTGCAACGAATGTTTGCTCCTGCAACAATAGCATCTGCAAACATCACGCCCATGCAACTAACGAGCGTAATCGGCTGGCGGCCATCGGGTTCGTAAAGGACATCCCAGACTCAGACAGACTCGTACTTCTCGCAATTCGTCGCGGCTTTCGCGAGGCACGTAAGGCCAAGACCAATGGATAGTGCACGGCGTAAGAACATCATCGCAGACCTCCACCACACAGGCCTCGACCAACCGGTCGAGGTTCTTCCTCGGATGCCGACACTCGACGAGCTGCTCGAGGACTACGTTTCTCGCTATACCGTCCAGCATCGGAGTCCGACGCTCTCGCTCTATACGTCCGCCGATGGCAAGCGCAAGATCAAGGTTCAAAAACTTGTCGACGACACCGTAACATGTAGTTGCGCTGCCTATGCGGCCGATCGGACTCGGGCCTGCGGACATATTGGCGACTTCTGTATACAGAACAACCTCGAAATTCCAGGAGGCTGGTTCTCGCTCGCCCGGCGGCTCGAGCCGTCGATTGTGGTGTACCCCAAGGGTCAGCCGCAATATGCAACGCGTCGGAATCGCGCGTATCGTTCAATGCCAGAACACGTGCGAGCGCTCGCTTTCGAACTCTGCCAGTCGGTATCCGATCCGCCAAGAAGGAGGGTCGGGCGGCCGTCAATTCCTCGACGCGTCCTGCTGTACTGCCTGCTGCTCAAGGTCGCGTTCTCGGAGACGCTTTACGACGTTCGCCACAACGTAACTGCCGATCCAAATCTCGCAAAACTCGGATGGAAAGGCGATGCTCCGAACTGGAATAGGCTTTCGGCTTGTCTTGGCGAGGAAGAGATCACGAGCGACCTCGATGCAATGGTCGAGTGTACCGCTGGAATGGGCCGCGCGCTCGACTACGCGTTGCTGGTGGACGGGAGCGGCTTTGGTACGACGATGTTGCGCAATTGGCGCGGCACCAAGTACGGTTCCGTCGGCAAGGTTCGCCGGAAGAAGAAGAGCGACCGACTCAACGACGTCGAGGGCGACTCTGAAGGAACAGCCAAGGAGGAGCGATTGCGCGACGTCTTCGAGGCTCCAGGGACGCACGCTGATGAGCGCAAGGCCAATCTGAAATCGTTTCGTGGTTACATCAAAGCGCATACAGCAGCCGGCGCAATCTCCGGCCTGATCTATGCGGTCGAGACGACGCTGAATTTTGGCGAAGGCTCGGGTGACATCAGGCACTTCCAGCACCTCGTGCGGCGAGCTGCCCGCATCGGTACGTTCGAGGCGTTGCTCGCCGACAAGGGGTACTTCTCCGAGCAGAATTATACGTTCGCTCAGGATGAGGGCTACTTGCTCTTCGTCCTCCCGAAGAAGGGCGACGCGCTTGAGGGAGCAGCCGGTGGCCGAGAGCTCTTCGCGTACATGAACGCGCTCCGTGAGGCGTACCCGCATATTTATCGGCGGTTCTACCGGCTCCGGAGCAAGATCGAGACGTTCTTCTCCAGTCAGAAAAGACGTACCGGCCACATCCGCTCGAAGATTCGAAATGGGGACATCGATCGGATGTACGGTCTAAGACACGACCCCTACCCTTGCATCGATTCGACCCCCGAACCGGTCAGGCGCCTTCGCGAAGAGATCTGCCGGATGAACGCCGTCGCCCGGGTCGGGACCGCCCACGCCAACGAGGCGCGGCTCAAATGCGTAGCGCTCAACCTGCGTACGCTCTGCCGATTGAAGCAAACCCACGGGGAATTCGACCTGACGAAGAACACGCCGGTGCCGGCAATGCCAAGGGTATCACTGCCGGCAGCCTAGGGTCGGCGAAAGCTTGGGCTAATCAATAGCGTCATGGGCGCGCTGCTTTTTGGCGAGGGACCGAGTCAGAAGCGCTTTGAGTGCGGCACTTTTTTCAGGATCATCCTCGATCTCGTTCCAATCATGGACCGCCCGCGAATCACTGGTGAGAGCGGTAAGACCCGTTAACACAGCCTTTTCAGACATGCCTGGGGACGAGCGCGTCGCTCTCTCGTCCGTTGCGTAAAGACTTCCATCGATGAGTTTTTTCTCGAGAAGGCGCAGAAGTGTGAACTCCGTCGCCGGTCGCTGGTAGACGCTCCGCAGCGCATCCCGCCCCAGCGCTACGCGCATCCGCTTGTGCAGCAAAAAACCAAGGTCAATGAGAGCGTTAAGCGCTTCGGCGATCGTGTCGCGCTTGCGGATGCCAAGGTCCGCCATGATTTGCTCGGTAAGAGCAAACGAGACACCCTGCTTGTTTGAGACCATATAGATATACATTAAGGCGCCGAACTGCCGCGGGGTCAGTACTTGGAAAAAGCTGCGCCGAAGCCATGAGGGTACCGTGGCATATGGGGCCGGTACCGCCGAGTTAGCGTAAGCATTGCCCCGGTCAAGAAATCCACGGTCGGGATCGAGCGGTTCGTCCAAAAATCTCGCCAAGTCGGGCCGTCCCTTCGAAATTTCGGGCGTCAGATACGCCGCCAAATCGGGCCTATGCTATGCTAATCCAATAGCTTACTACTAGTAGCTATTAACAAGAACGACCGATCAGTTCGGCGGCGATGGCGCAAAGGCCTTCAAAACTCGGTTCTCCTCGTGAAAATCCCTTTCTGAAGCAGTCCCGCGGCGCCGGAAGGGCCTACTACCAGGACCCCACGGGCCCCTTGGATTCGGGCAAAATATCCCCCCGGACCTTAGAGGGAATTGATCTGTCGGGCGAAAGCCAAGGGAGGGCCGCCTAAACAAAAAAAGGCGCCCGGCGACAAAGTCACCGAAACGCCCCTGGGTTTCTAGTCCCCTGCGGACGTTCTCGGTGACCTCTGGTCGTCCCCTTTAGATCCAGAGGACCGAGGTAACCATGAACGCCGACCGCCACTAGCCCGGGGACTCGACGCTGTCCCCGACGGGGATTTCGCCGAGACGCTCAAAGAGCGATCACGCCGCAACCGCCGCATCCGCTTCAAGGCTGCGACGCCGACTGGGCCGACCGCTGCGGAGGGAGACTCGTCTCCCTCCCCGGGCCAGTCAACCCCAATTGAAATCACCCGGCCCGCCCGACGACGCATCGAGGGCCGTCGGCGCTTCCACCTCGTCAACGCCTCCAACAGACGAATGGCTCCGGCCCGCGACCTAAAAGGGAAAGGACGGGACACCTTCGCCGGCAACCCGCCCTGTCATGATTTTTACCGCCGATGCGGTTTCACGTTTATTCGGATGAGGCCTGACGATTTCACGTTTATTCCATCTCGCTGGGAATAAACTTGAAACAGTCTGGATATGGTGCCCGGGAAGGGACTCGAACCCCCACGACCTTGCGATCACTAATACCTGAAACTAGCGCGTCTACCAATTCCGCCACCCGGGCACGGGCGAATCCCGATTCTACTGGACAAACCGCCAACCTGCAACCGCTTTCCCGGGGGCCGTTTCATAACGGCCGTATGATCCCCGCACTCCGACCTATCTCGCACGACGGGCCGCTCGACCCCTATTCCGAGGCGGTCACGCGCGCGGCCGAGCAGGTCGGGCCCTCGGTCGCCGCCATCGAGGTCCGCAAGGGCCGCTCCGGCGGCAACGGCTCCGGCTTCGTCTTCACGCCGGACGGCTTCGTGCTGACCAACAGCCACGTCGTCCACGAGGCCGACCACATCGAGGTCGGCCTGCTCGACGGCCGGGCGCTACCGGCCCGGCTGGTCGGCGACGACCCGCACACCGATATCGCCGTCCTGCGGGTCGACGCCCCGGACCTGCGGGCCGCGAGCCTGGGCGATTCGAGCGCGCTGCGACCGGGCCAACTGGTGGTCGCGGTCGGCAATCCGTTCGGCCTGAACTACACCGTGACGGCCGGAGTCGTCAGCGCGGTCGGCCGCACCTTGCGCAGCGGTTCGGGACGATTGATCGACAACGTCGTGCAGACGGACGCCGCGCTCAATCCCGGCAACTCCGGCGGTCCACTGGTGAACGCGTGGGGCGAGGTGGTGGGCGTGAACACCGCCGTGCTTCCCGGCCAAGGCCTGTGCTTTGCGATCGCCATCAACCTCGCCACCTACATCGCGGGGCTTTTGATCCGCGACGGACGCGTGCGCCGCGGATATCTCGGCATCGCCGGCCAAGACGTCAGCCTGGCCGCCGGCATCGCCCGCGCGCAGGCGCTCGAGGATCCGCGCGGCATCCTGGTCGCATCGGTCGAACCGGGCAGCCCGGCCGAGATCTCCGGGCTCCAGACCGGCGATTTCATCGTCTCCCTCGAGAGCACGCGGCTCCACGGGCTCGACGACCTCCACCGGCTGATGACGACCATCGATCTGAGCCGGCCGTACAAACTCGACGTCCTGCGCAAGAGTGCGCGTCTCCGACCGATAATCTTGCCGATCGATGCGGCCGCATGATTAGGAAACTGTTCCCGATCCTCGGGATCACGTTCGTCGATATCCTCGGGTTCAGCATCCTGATCCCGACGCTGCCGTATTTCGTCACCCATTTCGGGATGGCGCCCTGGGTGGTCGGCGTGCTAGCGTCGGTCTTCTCGCTCGTCCAGTTGATCTCGGGACCGATCTGGGGCAATGTCTCGGATCGTATCGGACGCAAGGGCGTCCTGATCATCAGCCAGATCGGCGCGACGATCGGCTGGGTGATGCTCGCATTCGCACCGACCATTCTCATGGTCTTCATCGCGCGCATCGTCGAAGGTGCGTCGGGCGGCAACATCGGCGTCACCCAGGCGTACGTGGCGGATCTCGTCGGGCCGAAAGAGCGCTCCCGCGCGTTCGGATTGATCGGCGCGATGTTCGGCTGCGGTATGGTCTTCGGACCGCTGATCGGCTCCGTCGCCTTCGGCAAGTTCGGATTTCCGGGGCCCTTCCTGGCGGCTGCGGCTTTGCAGCTCGTCACGCTCGCCATCACGATCTTGATGCTCCCCGAATCCCGCAGCAAAGCGCAGCGCGAAGATGGCGAGGCGGTCCACCTGCGCGACGTCGTCGCGACGCTGCGCAATCCGCGCTTCCGCCCGATACTTCTGCAGAAGTCCGCGCTCTCGATGGCCCTCTACGGCTGGTATCTGGTGATCGCGCTCTACTTCGCCGCGCAGCTGGGCTTCGGCCAGCGCGACACCGACTACGCGTTCTCCGCTTTCGCGCTGGTCGGCGTGTTCATGAACGTCTTCGCCGTCCACAACGTCTCCGAGCGGACGGGCGACTATCGCATGACCAACGTCGGCATCGGCGCGCTCGTCGTCGGGTTCGCGTTCGTGCCGTTCGTGCATAGCATCTGGGCGATGGCGCTCGATATGGTGTTCTTCGCGTTCGGGCAATCGCTCGCGAACTCGGGGATCTCCGCCACGATGAGCAACGCCGCCAGCGAACGCGATCAGGGGACCGTGCTCGGCGTCGGATCGTCGCTGGATTCCGCTGCCGGCATCCTTGCGCCGCCGATCTCGACGGGCATCTTCAGCCGCTACGGATCCGGCTTCGCAGGGGTGGAATCGCTGGTGTTCTCGCTCCTCGCGCTCGCCATCGGGATCTTCGTCCCGCACAAGGCCGAGGCCCACGGCGCACCGGCCGAGGCCCCCGCGGACGCCTAGGCGGCGCTGCTCTTCTTCTTCTCGGACTTGCGCTTCTTGTTGGCTTCGAGCGAGGCGGCGAGCACATCCATCAGGTTGACGACCTTGGCGCGGGCCGGCGCCTTCTTCGCCTTCGGCAGTTCCTTGCCGGCGGCGCGCGCGTCGATCATCGCGAGCAGTTCGTCGCGATAGCGGTTGGTGAACTTC
>Ga0068855_100000658_pt1 | contig 42234 bp, 39 predicted proteins | sample KBSCornC52_FD_66592 | JGI IMG/M metagenome (GOLD analysis project Ga0068855, IMG submission 66592) | Corn rhizosphere microbial communities from Kellogg Biological Station, Michigan, USA - KBS Corn C5-2 | ecosystem: Host-associated > Plants > Roots > Rhizosphere > Soil ... | reverse complement strand
TGAAGGATAAACCTACCGAAGGATATGAATATGATTCATTTGACGTAAATGCCAGGGTCGACGACCAGTCGTTTCTTTCTGTTACAGTCAGGAACGCCCAGTTACGATACGAAATATTCAAGCTTCCGAAAATCGACTGCACCTGGTTATGATTTGCAGGAGATGTTGAAACATTGCTGGTGCCAGCTGTAAAAACGTTTTGCTGGATAAATACGTTAGGAATAGCAAGACCTGAGCCCGCGCCAAAAGTAGTGCCAACGGTATTATCATCGGTAATACTTGCACCTGCCAAACCATCTATTTTAAATGCCGAGTGCATCGGGATTTTAAAGTTAGCAATCACGTCACCGTAAGTTTGGGTAAGTGTTTGTTCGCTGCGGGTGTATGAACCGTTAAGGCCCGGCGTAAGCACGGGGTTTGTTCCGGCATATAAATTTTGCTGATAGGTATCAGCTACGCGGTCAACGTTGCCACGCGCCTGGATGTTTAACCAATCGGCCACATCATATTTAACAGTAGCGTTAATTAAAGCGCGGTCGCGGTTTCCAAAGTTGGGGTTTTTGTAAACTATCCACCATGGGTTTTGCTGTATATCTTCGTTGGCTATCCAATTTTGAGTTAACAGGTTATTACGCGATGGTTGCGGCACACCATAATTGTTTTTGTACGGGAGAATATCGACACCGCGCGGAAACAGATACAAGCCGGGAAGTGTGTTATAATAAAAACCCTGGCCCGGTGTATTGGTTACTTTTTGGTTAACGTAATTTGTATTTACGTCAACAGTCAATTTATTGTTCAGGAAATGTCCAGTTTCTCTGAAAGTGAAGTTATTACGTTTCAAATCGTTTTCAGGCTGCACGCCGTTAGCGGTAGTATTTGCAAACGAGAAATATGTTTGTGCTAACTCCGAACCTGCAGAAAAGTTCACTGCATTGGTAAAGTTGTTGCCGCTTTGAAAGAAATCAGCAATGTTATCAGCCGTGGCAGGGCTTGATAATTTATCACCCCAGCTCTGGTTGCCATTTGGCGTTTCGCCGTAGTTGTTTTGAAACTTTGGTTTGTATGATATAACATCGTTGGTGTATGACGACGAGAAATTGATCTCGGCCTTACCTGCTTTGCCTTTTTTGGTCGTAATTAAAACTACACCGTTGGCAGCCTGGCTACCATAAAGGGCAGCAGCAGCAGCACCTTCAAGTACTGTCATGCTTTCGATGTCATCGGGGTTTAAGTTCGAGATACCGTCGCCGCCGTCCGGAGAACCGCCGTATGTACTGTTTGGCTGTCCGTTTGCATTGGATGAGTTGGTGATAGGTACGCCGTCAATAACATATAATGGCTGATTTGTGCCGGTAGCGCTCTTACTACCACGAAGGATCACTTTAACAGAACCACCAACACCTGATGAGCTTGGTGATATATCAACACCGGCAACCCTGCCGTTTAGCGAGTTCATTAAATTATCGCTTTTCACATCGTTTAATTCGCTGCCGCCAATAACCTGGTTTGCGTAAACAAGTGATTTTTCGGACCGCTTAACACCCAACGCTGTTACTACAACTTCGCTGAGCTGTTTAGAATCTTCAAGTAAAGTAATTTTTAATGGAGAGCTGCCGGTAACGGTTACTTCTTGTTTCAGGAAGCCGATATAATTAAAAACCAATATATCGCCAACATTGGCATCAATACTGAATTTACCATTGATATCGGTTTGTCCGCCACGGGTTGTGCCTTTAACCAAAACGCTTACACCAATCATGGGGTAGCCTTTGTTATCAACCACAACGCCGTCAATTTTGGCCTGCTGAGCTGCAGCAACGGTTACCGAAACAATCTGCGTTCCGTTATTTTGTGCAACGCCGATATAGTTGTCAATTCTTTTAAACTGAAGTTGCGTTTTTGCATGCAATTCATCAAGTACCTGTTGCAGTGGTGCATTTTTTGCATGCAGGGATATCAGGGGCATATTATCAATCACCTGCTCATCGTAAACAAATGTTACGTTTGCCTGGTGTTCAATGCGCTTAAATACCTGCTTAACTGTGGCTTTGGTTAAATTTAAGTTCATATCCTGCGCCCGGCTGCCGGTAGCCATCAGGATTGAGGTACAACTTATTTGTATGCCGATAATGAGTGTAGAAATGCGCATGCATTTTTGGAGTATGGGCAATACTTTGCCGTAAAAATTTATCATATTTGTATGGGTTTAATATTCAAGTTAAACTAATAGCCTGCTGTATATGGGTCTCAAGCATATATGCAGAGGCGAAATCTTAAGCCGGGGACATTGGCGTGTTCCCGGTTTTTTCCTTTCTTAGCTGCTAAGTCGGGCGTATCATTTAATAACTACTGTACTGTCATTGGCTATGTGATAGTTAAAGTGTTTAGTGAAGCTTAGTATTTCCATAATGGTATCCAACCGCTGATTACCCAGCGTAATGGATATGCGTTCGTTTAGCAGATCCTGGTTATCAACCTGTATATGTGTATTGTATTGTTTTTCGATGGCTTTAAATACGTTATCAAGGTTTTCCTGCTCAAAAACCAGCGGGCTTTTACACCATAAATTCACTACAGATTCCTTTACCGGCTCCTTTTTAAGCTGGCTGGTAACAGGGCTTAACACAACCTGCTCTTTCGGCAACAGCATCACTGCGGGTTCGTCTTCATGCCCCGGGCGCGTTATACCTACTTTACCCGTAATTACGCTCACTTTGGTTGTTCCTTCTTTTTGGTAGGTGCGCACATCAAATGAAGTACCCAAAACGGTAATATTCATATTTTGAGTTTTCACTATAAAGGGATGTTCTGCTTCATGTTTTACATCAAAAAAGGCACGACCCTCAACCAATTGCACTTCGCGTAACTTCCCCTTAAAACTGCTGGGGTATTTAAAAACAGAATGCGCATTAAGCCAAACCAGCGAACCGTCGGGCAAGGTTATTTTCATAATCTTGTTGGCCATAACATTTACCATGTGCCCGGCGCCGGAGTCATCTGTATTGTTTTTTTTATTAAGAAGCCATACCGCGCCCGCTAATATTACAATAGCTGCAGCAGCCGATGAAAGACTAAGTATCAATTTCCTTCGCAAAGCACTGCGATTAGTTTTGGGCTTCGGCTGCCGATCTTTCGCACCCATATTCGCCCGGATATTTTCAAATATCCTTTGCTTTATTTCCGCCTCCGAATTTTCGGCAGCTACAGGTTCTGTATTTCCGTCGTGTATAGTTTCGTACCACTTATTGAGCAATGCCTTTTCATCGGTAGTTGCTGTACCATCAAGATATTTTTTTGCCAAACGCTGCAATTCGTTCCTGTCCATTGGGTTATTTTATTGCATTTTCTTGTATAGAGTCAAAAAGCGACTGATTACCCTTGGTCGTTTTCAAATTGTTTTTAAAAAAATTTAAAAACAATTTGAATCTTTATAAATTATCAATAGAAGTTTCAGAATGCCGTAAAAAGAGGGAGAAGAAGGCTATTTCTTCAGGATAGAAATAATTGCCATGAGGCTGAGCAAGTCGCCTACAGAGCCGCTTAGGTTTGTTCTGATGGTGCGCAGTGCTTTGGTGAGATGTCCCTCAGCTGTCTTTTGCGAAATATTTAATTTTTCGGCTACATCGGTTAGCGACATATCCTGCAGTTTGTTATATTGAAAAACAAGCCGGCATTTTTCGGGCAATTTGTTCGACAGATCATAAATCATCTCCAGTAATATCTTATTATCGATATTGATCTCGTTGATGATTTCAGCATTTAAAAGCCCTAAAATATTTTTATTTTCTTTTAACTGTTTCTCTTTGGCCAGGTGCCTGTAAACGGCATACCGCGTCATGGCGGCCAGGTATTGGTTTAATGATTGAATTTCAATGGCTTCCCTTTTTTTCCATAGGGCCAAAAAAACCTCCTGCACTATCTCTTCGGCGTTTTCTGTGTCCTTTAGTAATTTATGGGCAATGTAATATAACCTGTCCCAGTAACGGTTATATATTTCTGTGAACGCATGTTCGTTACCACTCTTTATAAGAATAGTTAGTTCGCTATCATCATATAGTTGAATAGTGCGCCCCATGATCAGTCAGAAGCGAAAATAATAGAAAATTAATAATAAAGTAATATTTGTATTAAATAAATACTAAGCGCCGAAAACTTTTTTTAGGAAATTGCTACTATTTAACTACTTTTAAAAAGTTTTCCACCTAAAAAAATTATTTCGCTTTTTTAAAACCGATCGGTATTTTTTTACGTTTGTTTGTTTTATTCAACTAACTATGAGATCAATAAGTGATTTGAAGACCCATCAAATAGTATCAAACGTGCGTAAAGTGCGCGAATTTAGAAACTATACACAGGATTACTTAGCCGCAAAACTGGGTATTTCGCAAAACGCGTACAGCAAAATTGAATTAGGTTACAGCAGCGTCACCTTAAGCCGCCTGGTAAATATTGCCGAAATTCTGGAAGTCGATCTTGTTGACCTTATCAGCGTTAATATTGAAGATATTATCAATTATAAGCTTAGTTTTAAGCAGGCGGAGTAAAAACAGCATTAAAGCTTGTTTAGCTCTTCTATCAGCACTTTACTCACCTCATTAAAATAGCGCCTCACGCCAAAGCCCATCACGCTTTGTATGCCCCTGGCGGCATTAGTTAAAAATACTTCTTCGGCTTCATATAAAATATCCGGGTTTATCTGCGCCTCCGTAACGGGTATATTGTTTTCCCTGGCCAGTTTTATAATAACCTGGCGCATTACACCCTCCACGCAGCCTTCGCTTAATGCCGGTGTATACAAATGGTTTTGATACCATACAAACACATTTGAACTGCTTGCTTCGCACAGGTTACCATCCTGGTTCAGCAAAAAAACATCATCAAGCTTATTTTGCGTTTTATAAAGGCCCGCCATTACATACAGGAGCGAGTTACAGGTTTTAACATTTGAAAGATAGCCGGTTGGTTTATTGAGCTCAGGAAATATATCCATTATTAAACCTTTGCCATTCAAAAAATACCTGGGTTCATCCATCGGTTGCAGCTCCAGGCACCAGCCATTTTTATTTTGGGTAGGGGTGTACAGCCCTTCGGCTTCCCTAAACACAGTTAACCGTATCCGGGCATGTTTCAGTTTGTTCCGGCGTGCAAGATCATCGGTTTTTTCCTTTAAGAACCAGGTATCCATTTGCGAATAGCCGTCAATTTTCAAGGCTTTCATTCCTCTTTGTAAGCGGTCGGCATGCAATTCGGCAAACTTTAGCTGGCCCTTCATCAGGCGCATACTCTCAAACAAACCATCGCCATACCTGAATCCGCGATTGGCCACCGATAGCAATTTGGAGTCCGTAGGGTATATTTCGCCGTTAAAGTTGATGAACAGTGGAGTGGTATTTAGATGCTGGATTTGAGACATAAAATTTGAACGGCAAAGTTAGCGAAATGTGTGTTCCGGTAGCGTCAAAATCTAAAATCTTACGTTTCCAGGCGCGCATCGGCAGCGGTGTATTTTCGCCATTTATCCAAAACCGCATGGAAATCTGCCGGCAACGGAGCCTCAAATAGCAATTCTTTTTTTATAGTGGGATGCAAAAAGCCCAGCGTTTGCGCATGTAGGGCCTGCCGGGGCATTATCTCGAAACAGTTTTCAACAAATTGCTTGTATTTGCTAAACACCGTGCCTTTCAATATTTTGTCGCCGCCGTAAGTTGCATCACTAAACAAGGGGTGGCCTATGTGCCGCATGTGGGCCCGTATCTGGTGTGTGCGGCCGGTTTCAAGCTGGCATTCAATCAGCGTTACGTAATTCATCCGTTCAAGCACTTTATAATGGGTTACCGACCATTTACCTTTTTCGGGATCGTCATAAATCGACATCACCCTGCGGTCGGCTATGCTGCGGCCTATGTATCCGGTTACGGTACCGTCCGTTTCCAGGTCGCCCCAAACCAGCGCTATATATTTGCGGGTAATGGTATGATCAAAAAACTGCTTAGCCAGCCAGGTCATGGCGCGTTCGTTTTTGCTGATCAGCAATAAACCCGAGGTGTCCTTATCAATCCTGTGGACCAGGCCAGGCCTGCCATCGTTGCCCGGAAGCGTTGGCAATTGCTGAAAATGATAAACCAGCCCGTTAACCAGCGTACCGGTGTAATTATTATAGCCCGGGTGTACCACCAAACCCGCAGGTTTGTTTACCACCAAAACATCATTATCCTCGTAAACAATATCAAGCGGGATATCCTCGGGATAAACCTCGGTGTCGCGCGGTGGATGAGGCAGAACGACCGAAATTACATCAAGCGGCTTTACTTTATAACTTGGTTTTACTGTTTTATCGTTGACAATTACGTTGCCCAAGTCGATTGCATTTTGAATACGGTTGCGCGATGCATTTTCAATACGATGCATCAAAAACTTATCAATACGCAGTAACGATTGCCCTTTGTCGACAATTATGCGCAGGTGTTCAAATAAGTCCTGTTCATCCTGTTCAGCTATGGCAACCTCATCTATCATAGGCGCAAAAGTACTCGTTTTTTCAATTTATCAATTTAATTATAAAATATGTGTTAATTTGAGACGCTTAAATTATTGAAGAATTATGAAAAAGCTTTTCCCCCTGCTAGCTACAGTATTGTTATTGCTTATGGCTTTTACTACAAAAGCCCAAAACGGATTTTCGGCGCTGATACAGTCGGGCCCGGCCGATGCTACCAAGTTAATTAACGCCTACGGCGAACCTTTATTTAAAGGGATTGGCACAGGGTTAAACAGCGGCTGGTACAGCACAGCTAAAACCAAAAAAACACTGCACTTTGATTTACGGATCTCAGCATCAGGCGCGTTTGTTCCCGCAAGTGATAAAACTTTTAACGTTACCCAAATTGGCCTGTCCAATAATGTGAGGCCCGCAAACGCAAGCCAGGTAATAGCCCCCACCATTGGCGGCGACAAAAATACTACCGGACCGCTTTTAAACATTTATGACGATCAGGGCCAAAAAGTTGGTTCATTTAATACACCCTCGGGCAAATTGCCGCTAATCCCTGCGCCACAGATACAACTTACAATAGGGCTGGTTGTCAACACTGATTTAACAATCCGTGGTGTTCCCAACATCAATTTAGGGAGCGATAACGGTTCGATATCCTATATAGGATTTGGCCTGAGGCACGATATTATGCAGGACATTGTAGGCAAAACAGCCGATAAACTTATCCCCTTTGACCTTGCGCTGGCATTTGGATATAGCCACCTGCATATGAACATCCCGATGACGGTGAATCCAGATGCCGGCGCCCAACCAAAAGACGCGCAGCAAAGCACCGATTTCAGTAATCAGCACATTGGGGCAACGTTTAATAACTTCATGATCCAGGCTATCATCTCAAAAAAGATATTGTTTTTCACTCCTTTTTTAGCCGTGGGATATAATAACACAACAACTTCGTTCGGCGCTTTTGGCAATTTCCCGGTAACTACGGGGGAAACGTTTACTGGTACCGCAACTTACACCACTTATGCTAACCCGGTTAATATTAACGAAAACAGCGTTGATGGCTTCAGGGCCGATGTGGGTTTTCAGCTAACTCCCGGTTTTTTTCGCATCTTCGTTTCAGGCAGTATAGCGCAGTATAAGTCTGTTAATGCAGGTATTGGCTTCGGCTTTTAAATTTGCTTAATGGATATTAATCTCGAAATTTTTAGCCCTGTTCATCAAATTAAAAATAAACTGTTTGATGAGCAGGGTATAAATGTATTTATAAAACGGGATGACCTTATACACCCTATAATATCAGGCAATAAGTGGCGAAAACTGAAATATGTTTTACTACGCGCACAGGCCGAAAACAAAAACCACCTGGTAACCTTTGGAGGCGCTTACTCAAACCATTTACTGGCAACAGCTGCGGCGGCAGCCAAATTTGGTTTTAAATCGACAGGTGTTGTACGTGGCGAAGAAGTAAATAACGACACCCTATTCCTCTGCCGTATGCACGGCATGAACCTGCTGTTTACCGACCGCGAAAGTTATCGCGATAAGCCTACCCTTTTTAACAAATATTTTGGCGATGATGCCGATGCTATTTTTATTGATGAAGGCGGCGCATCCGCCGAAGGCACAAAAGGATGCAGCGAACTGGTAGATGAGTTGTCCATACCCTACGACCATATATTTTGCGCCTGCGGAACAGGAACAACAGCCGCTGGTATCATTAATGGGATAGTTGGTCATCAACTTAAAACTCTCTTTAATGCAGTCCCCGTACTCAAAAACGGAGAATTTCTGCGGGACGAGATCGGCAAATTTTTAACTGCGCCCGCCCATTTCAACTTACATACTGATTACCACTTTGGAGGTTACGGTAAAACTGAAGACAGGCTTATTGAATTTATAAAACAATTTGTAGCCTCAACCGGCATATTGATTGAACCCGTTTACACCGGTAAAATGCTATTTGCCATTTATGATCTTGCAGCAAAAAACTACTTTAAACCAGGCGAAAACATCCTGGCCATCCATAGCGGCGGCATCTGGGGGTTGTTGGGGATGAAGGACAAGTTTTAAAGGTACAAAGGCATAGCTAAAATTTGCACGGAAAAAGAACTTGCTTTACCGCATTTAAGAGCTTCATTTTTGAAATTTACATTTTGACAAGGCAATAACAGCCACAAATTTACATTTTGACAAGGCAATAGGGCCAATTATTAAACTTAGAAGTTTTAAAACGGCGAAGCCCTCAATGAGGCCTTTGAAAAAAAAACAATACCCAATTAAACTTCGTAAGTTTTTTCCATAAACTATCTTCTTACGAGCTTTCGGACTTCCGGACTTTCGGACTTCCGGACTTTCCCTTCCATCAAACCGCCCATTCTTTCCGCATCTCTCTTCCACGGCGTTTGTTGGCTTCGTCGTCGTTGGCAAACTCTTCTTTTACCGGGTTCCAGTGCAGCGGGCGGTTGAGTTCGTAAGCCAAATTACCGATGTTACATACAGTTGCCGTGCGGTGGCCAATCTCCACATCGGCTACCGGTTTAGTTCGATTACGGATGGCCTGAAGGAAATCCTGGTAATGATCGAGACTTTGGTAAACGTGCTTTTCATTAGGGCCAATAACTTTATCTTTTAATGAAACAGGAGTTGTTTCCAAAGTGCCGCGCATTACGTGCACAGTTCCGGTGGAGCCTACAAACGTTACCCCCTGGTTGCCATTTGGCTCATGCGTCATGGTAATACCGCTGGCATATTGGTAAGTCAAAAATTGATGATCCTTATCAGGTGGGGTAACCATAATTGGTCCGCTGGCATCCATCTCAAGTCCCCATTGGGCAATATCAAACATATGTGCGCCCCAATCGGTCATGCCGCCGCCGCCAAATTCGCGGTAATCGCGCCATTTGGCCCAAAAATCATCGGCTAGGCCGGGCGCCAGGAAATGATGGTAATTTTGCGGCGTATTTGGCCCCAGCCAAAAATCCCAATTTAACGTATCCGGCACTGTTTCGGCTGCAAGGTTGTAAGGTACCGGCGGCGGCCCTACATTTACCTTTACAGTTTGTATATCGCCTATATAGCCGTTGCGCACCAGCTCAACTGCCTGCCTGAATTCGGTCCATGAGCGTTGCATGCTGCCGGTTTGAAAGACCCTTTTATGTTTTCTTGATTCAGCCACCATGGCCCTGCCCTCTTTTATCGTGAGCGACAACGGCTTTTCGCAATAAATATCTTTGCCGGCCCTTGCTGCCAATATGGATATAACGGAATGCCAATGATCGGGCACGGCAATAACAACAGCGTCAACATCTTTTCGTGCCAGCAAGTCGCGAAAATCGGCATAAGTAGTGCAGCCTGCATATTGGCTTTGCCCCGCCTGGCCTGCGTAATACTGGTTGAGCTCGCCGGCAAAACGCTGCAATTTAGCGCCATAAACATCCGCAGCTGCAACAATTTTAACCTCTTTAATAGCCTGGAATGATCCTTTTAACCCGCTCCCCTGTTTGCCGGTGCCTATAAAGCCAAGGTTAATCTGATCGCTGGGGGCAATGTAGCCCTTACCGCCCAACACAAATCTCGGTACGATAATAAAGGCCGACATCACCGATGCTTTTCCGATAAATTTGCGCCTGTTCATGGCATTTGACTTGCTGCTTTCAATATTCATAACCGGTTCAATTAAAAAATAATGGTATTGGCGGAGATGCTAAATATAAATGAAATTTAAGCAGATTAGGAAACGTAACAACTATTTTAGATTGATGATTTAAGTGTGTTTTTACTGGGTAAACGCCCCTGTACGATGCTGTACAAAAAGGGTTAACATGGGTTAACACAATTTAAGGTTAACATTAATTAAGTTGTTGATAATCAAATATATAAATTGAATTTTGTCGCAAAAAGTGTTAACCCGGGGTTAACATGTGAACTTAAAGATTGGGGGGGGGACTTTGGCTTCACCCCATTGACAGCAGTCGCCGGGTACAAAACAATGTGAGGATGAAAATCAAGTAACGGCTAAGTTACCGCCGTTCTCCATCAGTTTTTATCGGAAATTCCAGCCTGAACTCGGTACCTTTGTCCAGCTCGCTTTTGATATTGATACTGCCTCCCAGCCTTTCTACCTGCATTTTCACCATAAAAAGCCCCATGCCTTTGCCTTCAACACTGGCATCAAAACGTTTATACAAACCAAACAAATCGTGTTTATACTTTATGGTGTCAATTCCGCGGCCGTTATCCCGGTAAATGATCACTAAATTATCGTCGTTCTTTTGCGTTTTAATAGACACAATGGGCGAAGAGCCGACCCTGCGATATTTTATGCTGTTAAGTATAAGATTATAAAAAATGCTATGGATAAAACTTTTTAGGGTAAATATGCTGTCGGCTTCGCTGAAATCACAAGTAAGATTTACGTTTTCCTTTTCAACCAGGTGGCTTATGCTTTCTTTAATGCTGACAATCAAATCGGGCAGTGCAACCAATTGCAGTTTTTCGCTGACATGCTCATTTGCCTGCAAAATCTGGTTCAGGTCCTTAATTACTTCATCCAGTTTGTTTGCGGATGTTTCAACTCCGGTGGCAATCTCCAGTTGCTCGCTATCTGCATCGGTGTTTTTTAGTAGTGATGACAGCCCAATGAGGTTTGCTACCGGTGCACGCAAATTATGCGAAATGATATAGGTAAACTGTTCAAGCGCTTTATTTCGCCGAAGCAAATCGTTGGTGATTTTTTCACGCTCTATTTCCGATTTTTTTTCTTCGGTAATGTTTTTGTTGGTAAAAATATAGCCCAGGTGTTCGTTGTCCTGATTTTTTATTCCAAACCAGGTCATGTCGTACCATTCATCAACGCCATTGTGATGATATTTACCCTGGTAATTAACCCTTTTCCCTTTTTTTACTTCATCTAAAACTTTCGAAATAAAAGGTACTCTTTCTTTTCTTACAATGTCAAGAATGCTGACGCCCTCGGCAAGGACGATATCCCCGTTTCTCCTGGTAAACTGCTGAGCCAGGTCATTAAAAGAGACGATATTTTTATCAACGTCAATTAATATACAGGAAAAATCAATATTATTAAAGATGGTGCGTAAGCTCGCTTCTGATTTTTTAATAGCGATTTCATCCAGCTTTTGCCTGGTTATATCGCGCGAGAAACAAGATAAACCTATTACCTTCCCGCCGTTCCAGATAGGGTTTACCGAGTAGCTCAGGTAAACCTTGCCGCCATCACCAAGCGGGTATTCATTTACAAAATTCAGGGTTTCGCCATTCAATGCTTGACCGTAAATCTGCCGCCATTTTTCTGCGGTCGCAGGGTCAAGATTATGGATCAGGTCAAGCGTGTTTACACCTTCATCAATATCAAAGCCATAAACCTCTTTCATTGTTTTTTTGAAGAGTTTATTGAAAGTTATAAACCGGTGATTGGTATCAAGCGAATACACCAGGTCGGTAGTGTTTTCAATAATGGCCGATAAGTTTGCTTCCGATCTCTTAAGCGCCTCTTCATCCGCTTTGCGTCGCGTAATATCGGTAAGCATTGCCAGCGTTCCCAAAAACCTGCCATCGTCATCAAACAAACCGTTTGTAGCTACTTCTAATACAATTCGTTTACCGGTTTTTGTGATAAAGACCGATTCATGACTTTCAATATTCCCGAGCCTACGTCTCTCAAGCCGTTCAAAAACCACTTGCTCGTCAGGGTTCTCCTTAAAATCATAGCTATGCCTTGCTATCAACTCCTCCGCTTTATACTCCAGCAGGTCGCATATTTTCTGATTGACAAAAACGGTTACCATATTTTCGTCGCTCATCCAAATACCTTCCTGCGCGGTTTCAACTATCTTACGATAGCGTTCCTCGCTCTGCAAAAGCTTCTCTTGTGCGTTTTTTCTTTCAGTTATGTTCCTGAAATTGCTTACAATGCCATTGGCGGCTGCTTTATGCAGCATATTGGTAACATTTCCCTCAATCCATACATAGTTCCCATCAGCGTGTTTAAAACGCCCCAGGATAGGACAGCTTTTACCGGGAGCTTGCCTCACATCATAAAACGTGGTATAATATGCTTTCCTGTCGTCGGGATGTACGAGGGAGCGGGCAATATCCTGTGATTTAAATGAATCAACAGTGTAACCTAACAGCTTGGTAAGATTTGGGCTCAGATAATTTATGGTTCCTTCAAAATCCGAGATCATGATCATATCGCTGCTATTTTCAAATAACTCGCGAAGCAATTGATCACTCAGTCCGAATTTTTCTTCTTCAGTTCTAAATAAAGAAATTTCAGGATCGGGGTCGTCTTTGGTTGAGGCGGCTTTAAATAACGCGGATATCACTGACGCCATTTCATCTAAATTTTTAATATTTCTTCACTTTTATCCGGGGCAATTTTCTTTCCAAATAACACTAAAGCCGATGGAAAACATTTGTAATAACTTTATACGTGTGCCTTTTGTAATTTGTTGAGGCTAAATGGCTACAAATGTCGCTTTTTGCGCTATAAAAATAGTGGCGTATTTTGGCTATCTTGTGGGCTATCTGGCACGGTAGCTATTTAAATGATACACAAGCCATTGCGGGCCACTGGCTAAACGCCCCGAATGGCGTTAAAATGCATAAAAATAACGCGGAATTGTGTAACCGTGTGATTGCGGGAAATTCAATAAAAAATGACGAAAAATAATCCAATAAATTCCCCGGGGCTGCAGACAAATAGCCCGGTTTGAGATTTAAACAGATCCCTGAAATTAAAGCTTAATAACCAAACCCAGTCCGGCGGCATAGCTTTTATACACGATGCCTACGCGCGGATTATCCTGCGAATTGCCCGATGGCGAAAAAAAGTTATACTTCCCTTCGATATTAATGCCAACGTTATTGTTAAACATAATATTAAACCCAAATTTGGGTGCTATATAAACTTCCTGCTCATTAATTTCGGTAGTGCTGTTGCCAAACTGGTCATTTGACTGGTAACCAAGCCTGATGTAATACGCTCCAAGGTTTGCGCCCAGGTAAAATCTTAATCCCTGCTCAATCTGCAGGTTGTACGCGGCGCCGCCATAGATAGAAAACACCGGGAAGGTTTCGTATGAAACTGAACCTACTCCACCTGCCCCATCATCATAAAATAACGAATCGGCTTTGGGTTTGTAAACGTGGTAACCAATACCGGCGTTAAAAGTAAAATCATTCCAATAATTGGTAACGTTTAAATTAAAAGACGGTGCACCTTTGTAAATAGTGCCGAGGTCGCCCAATGGTACATCATAATCAGTACTCACCACAATGGCATAACCTTCATAGGTAACCGTACCGCTGCCACCGCCGCCACCGTAGTGGTTCCAGGGGTCGCGGTGATACTGCGCGCCGGCATCATAACTCCAAAACATCAGCAACATAATAACAACAGGCAGTAAGCCCTTTGATTTGGATATACCCTGTAATAAACGTAAATTAAATTGCATATTGACGGTTTTGGTGATATAAAAACGTTTGGAAATTAAATTTCTCTAAAGTTCATTCTTTTTTTGAAAAATGCAATAGTGTTGCAGAAAATTAAGCCATTGCCGGTAAAAGGAAAAATCTTGCCGCCCAAAACTGCCTTAGTCCTTCAATCCCTTAACATAAGCTATTGTAACCGGAATTTGCGCTGCATGATTGGGGCTTTCGTCCTCAATAAAATAGTGTTGTATGCCAATGGCTTTGGCTGCTTTTAATATTCCGGGGATATCAAGCTGCCCGGTGCCTAAGGCAACATCGTTATTGGTGCTGGTTCCGCCGGTGAGGTCATTGGCTACGCCTTTGCGGATGTCTTTCAGATGCAGCATTTTCCAGCGGGTTGGGTATTTATACAGCAGTTTTGCCGGATCGCCGCCACCATGGAAGGTCCACATAATATCCATTTCAAAAGATACGTAATCGGGGTTGGTATTTTGGATGATGTAATCCAGTAAAGTTCCATCGCCATAAGGCCCAAACTCATAACCATGGTCATGGTAACAAAGCGTTATGCCATTATCTTTTAATATTTTTCCTTCGCGGTTAAAATCATCAACCGCTTTTTTGGCATCATCTATAGTAAAGGTATTGCCATGGGGTATCCAGGCTATCATTACATTGGTTACACCTAAAAGCTTTGCTAAGGATATTACCGTATAAGGGTCTTTGCTTATATCGCCATAACCAACACCTATGGACGGCATCAGTATGCCCCGCTCATTTAACAGCTTTTTAAACTCTTCGGGACTTATATTTTTAGGGTTAGGGCCTTCCATCTCGGTTATTCCCAGGGCCTTTACACTATCCAGCACAGCAATTACACCAGTTGGGAAACTATTGCGGTAAGTATATGCCTGCACGCCTATTGAATTTGTAAACAGCGGACCTTTTTGCGCAAAACTTTTAGTTTGATGCAAAACAGCAAACAGCGCCAGGACAAATGATAATTTTCTCATGAATTTATTGGATTAAAATTGATTGATTAAGTTAAATTGAGGTAACCATTGGATAGCCACTCAGTGTAAATTTAACACTTATGTTATTCATCTGATCAAAAATTATGTAATTTATCTGTCTTAATCCCTTGATTGAGTACGTTTTTATGGCACCATGGCGCCATAACTAACACATTAAAAAGCACTTAACTCAACCAGGCAGACTCCACTTAAATAACTAACCAATGTTTAAACATTAATGCAATTTTATGACATTGTTAATTTAAAGATTTAACATTATTATTATACCTTTGCCGCTCATTACCAATCATGAGTGATCAGATTAAACATGAATGCGGAGTGGCGTTTATTCGCCTGTTAAAACCACTTTCTTACTACCAGCAAAAGTACGGCACAGCGCTGTACGGCCTCAACAAACTTTATCTTTTAATGGAAAAACAACACAACCGCGGCCAGGATGGCGCAGGTGTTGCAACCATTAAACTGGATATTGAGCCCGGAAAACGCTATATCAGCCGGCACCGGTCGATGGCCTCAAACGCTGTTTCGGATATATTTGAATATATCCAGAAAAAGTTTGCGGATGTGCAAAAAAACACGCCGGAAAGGATGAACGACGCGCAATGGCTGAAAGATAATGTGAGCTTTGCGGGCGAAGTTTTATTGGGGCACCTGCGCTACGGCACCCACGGCAAAAACAGCATCGAAAACTGCCACCCTTTTTTAAGGCAAAACAACTGGATGACCCGTAACCTGGTTATTGCAGGCAATTTTAACATGACTAATGTTGATGAATTGCTGCAGCAGCTTTACGACCTGGGCCAGCATCCAAAAGAAAAGGCGGATACGGTTACAGTGCTCGAAAAAATAGGCCACTTTATTGATACCGAAAACCAGGGCCTGTTTGACCAGTACAAACGCGAAGGGCTGGACGACAATATCGAGATCAGCAAACTGATTGCCAATGATATGGATGTGGCAAAGATCCTCCGCAAATCGGCCAAAAATTGGGATGGCGGTTATACCATTGCAGGTATTTTAGGCCACGGCGATGCGTTTGTAATGCGCGATCCTGTTGGCATACGCCCTGCTTTCTATTATTATAACGACGAAATTGTAGTGGCCGCATCAGAGCGCCCTGCCATACAAACTGCTTTTAACATCCCGATTGACGATATCAGGGAAATAAGGCCTGGTCATGCTTTAATTGTAAAAAAGAATGGCAAAATAAGCGAAGATATGTTTAGCGAACCACAGGAGAAAAAAGCCTGTTCGTTTGAGCGCATATACTTTTCGCGCGGCAGCGACGCTTCTATTTATCGCGAACGTAAACAATTGGGACGCTTGCTTTGTGAGCAGATATTGAATGACGTTGATCACGATGTAAAAAACACTGTATTTTCGTACATACCCAATACTGCCGAAGTTGCTTTTTATGGCATGGTAGAGGGTGTGCACAAATACATCAAAAAATACCAGCGCGACCGGTTGCTTAACCGCGAAGACAAGATTAGTGAAGACGAATTGACCGAAGTGCTTTGCATGGCGCCCCGGGTTGAAAAGATAGCGATTAAGGACGTTAAGCTGCGCACGTTTATCACCCAGGATGCCGACAGGAGCGAAATGGTTGCCCACGTTTACGATACTACCTACGGGCTGATCAAAAAAGACAATGACACCCTGGTTGTGCTGGACGATTCCATCGTGCGCGGAACAACGCTTAAACAAAGCATCCTTAAAATACTGGACAGGCTGGGCCCTAAAAAGATATTGGTGGTATCATCGGCACCACAGATCCGTTACCCCGACTGTTATGGCATTGATATGTCGCGCATGGGTGAGTTTGTGGCCTTTGAAGCTGCTATAAGCTTGTTAAAGGACTCGGGCCGGGACGATATTATACTGAACGTGTACCAGCAATGTAAAGACAGTGCAACGCTACCCAAAGAAAAAGTGACCAACTACGTACAAGCCATATACGAACCGTTTACCGACCAGGAAATATCAGACCGGATAGCAGCCATCATTACGCCTAAAGAAATTAAGTGCGAAGTAAAGGTGATTTATCAAACGCTTGATAACCTGCATAAAGCCTGCCCCGGCCATACCGGCGACTGGTACTTTAGCGGTAATTACCCAACCCCTGGCGGAAACAAGGTTGTTAACCGTGCTTTTGTAAACTGGATGGAAGGGAAAAATCAAAGAGGGTATATGTAAGAAGTTTGCACTGCGCTGTTTGCAGTGGGCAGTTTTTGGTTTGAGAGCGCGATTTGCAGAAGTTATATATCAACCCGTTGACTGCACATTTTTAATACTCAACCAACTGCATGGTGCAAACTGCCAACTGAAAACTGCAAACTCAAGACCCCGGCGGCGAGAAAATAAAATTGGTTACCAATTTGTCAAATAAAACAAAAGCCGCTATAATCAATGCTATACCGGCTATCTCATTTAAACGATGAATGAATTTTACTGAAATTTTGTCGCGCAACTTATCAGCATAAAAGGCCTTCGTCGTATCCATCCCAAACTGTACTACCAGGATAGTTAAAAACATAATTCCTATTTTAAGCGACCGGTTATGCACCCCTGCATGATAAACCGTACTTGCTGCGCCTATTACGATAGTCCAGTGAAAAAGGATGGTGGGGTTGAATATGCACATTACAAACCCCTTTAAAAAATAACCCGCCCGGTGCAGTTTGGTGGGCACTGTGTTGGTATAGTTTATGGTGGCTTTCTTAAAAATATAGTAGATACCTATAGCCAGCAAAACGCTGCTGCCGATAATACCTGCATAAATTTTATCGTTGGCCGATATTGCAAAATACTGCGAGCCAAATAATATTGCCCCTACAAAAACCATATCGCTGCAAACCACGCCCAATGCCAGGGCAATGCCTGCATGAAAGCCTTTTTCGATACTGGTTTTTATTAATGCAAAAAAAACGGGACCGGTTAAAAACGTGAGCACTAATCCAAACCCAATACCGGAAATAACAGCTTCTATCATTAATTTAGGCTTATATATTATTTTAAATATAAAAAGGCAGCACGAATATGCAATTTTATATGCAAAACAACCAAACTTAAAATTGTGATTATTTAATTAAAAAATATAGCAGAATTCCAAAAAATAGCTATGTTTAGTTTTTTAAATAAACCTGATTGATAACCTAAAATAAAAATGGAACAAAAAAATTCAAAAAGTTACGGCTCCGCGTTGTACATTATTATAACTGTGTTTTTCTTCTGGGGCTTTCAGGCAGCCTCAAACGGTATTTTTATACCATTTTGTAAAGCACATTTTAATTTATCACAATTTCAATCACAATTAATCGACTACACTTTTTATGGCGGTTATTTCATAGGTTCACTTATCCTTTATTTTGCTTCGCAGATTAAGAAGGTGGATATTATGAATAAGATAGGCTATAAAAACGGGATAGTTTATGGATTAATCTTGTCGGCAGTTGGTGCCGTATTGATTGTTCCGGCTGTAAATTCAGGAGCTTTCGGTTTCATTTTAGGCGCCGATTTTGTTATTGCACTGGGCTTTTCGTTACAGCAAACGGCAGCCAATCCTTTTGTTATCGCGCTAGGCACTCCCGAGACCGGGACACATCGGTTAAACCTGGCTGGTGGTGTAAATAATTTCGGTAGTATATTAGGGCCGCTCGCCATTAGCATCATATTATTTGGGAGCGCGAGTAAACAAATACCGGCTGCTGACGTAAAAATCACGTCCGTAAATAATGCTTATTTAATATTGGCCGCATTGTTTGTTGCTGTAGCAATTTTCTTTTGGGTATCAAAATTACCCAAAGTTACCAGCGACGAAAAGATTGAATCCAGCAAAAAGACTTACGGACCGCTTACCTTCATGTTTGTTGCTTTCGTTTTAATATTTATAGCCCCGCCGATAAGCGATTTTATTGCGGGTGCTTTAACAAAGGGGGGCACGCCTAATGTGCCAAACATTGGCGATATTACAATGGAAAACTTGAGCACGCATACATTTGCCAGCGATGCTGTTAAAGCAAGCGTGGTGAGTTTTATCCAGTTTGCCGGCTTAATCAAATCGTACATTGTATATTTTGCCTTGATCGTAATTCTGGGCTCACTGTTTGTTTCACTTAAATCAGCAGGTAAAAGCAAAGAAGGCTGGGGCGCAATGCAGTATCCTCAATTGATTTATGGGATGATAGCTATATTTACTTATGTAGGCGTCGAGGTAACTATCCAAAGTAACCTTGGCTCGCTGCTTAAAACACCCGAATTTGGTGGATACAACACTGATAAAATTGCACCCTTCATCTCCTTGTATTGGGGCAGTTTAATGGTTGGTCGGTGGACAGGCGCTATTGCCGCATTTAGTCTTTCAAAAACAGCAAAAAATATTTTAACAGTCGTGGTGCCTTTTGTTGCTTTTGCAGTTGTTTTATTTGTAAACCACCTGGGAGGACAGGTTGTAAGTAACCTTTATATTTATGCCATTTGCATTGGTGTGCTTATTATAGGATTTTTTATAGGTCAGCAAAAACCGGTACTTACCTTAACAATTTTCGGATGTTTAGGTATGCTTGCGATGGTGATCGGATTATTAAACACAGGACAAGTAGGCTTATTAGCGTTCCTCAGCGGAGGTTTGTGTTGCTCTATCATGTGGCCTTCCATTTTTGCTTTGTCTATTACAGGTTTAGGAAAATATACCAGCCAGGGGTCCTCTTTCTTAATTATGATGATCCTGGGCGGCGCTATCATCCCGCCTTTACAAGGAATTTTGGCAGATACGGCTCAACACCTTATTCCGGGGATGAGCGGCATACATTTCTCATATATTGTACCTGTTTTCTGCTTTGCTTACCTTGCTTTCTTTGCATGGAAAGCCGGCTCAGAATTGAAAAAACAAGGTATCGATATAGATAATATCGAAGCTGCAGGCGGGCATTGAGGTAGTTGATTAGAGATTAGAGACTAGTGATTAGTTTTCACTGGACCTGATTTCCGATATTCAATATGCTATTTTTTTCGACTGGAGATTAAAGATTAGTTTTTTTTCCTAATCTCCAGTCTCTAATTTCTAACCATGACTAAATTAAGTTTCGACCATATTTTCATGAACCTGGCAACCGACCTGGCCAATCGCTCACACTGCGTAAAGGCCCAGGTCGGTGCCGTTTTGGTTAAAGACACACGTATTATTTCTATAGGCTATAACGGCCCCCCGGCACACACGCACAACTGCGATGAAGAGTGGCCGGGTGTAGGTTGTCCCCGCGACTCAAAAGGAAGCTGCTCGCTTGCCCTGCATGCCGAAGAAAACGCCATACTATATGCGGTAAAAAACGGCGCCAACCTGGAGGGCGCAACGCTGTACACCACACTATCGCCATGCCTGCCTTGTTCTCGTCTTATTTACTCGGCGGGGATAAAAAAGGTGCTTTATGATAAATCATACGCCGAATACAAAAAGATCGCCAGCGACGAAGGGGTTGATTTTTTAAATAAGTTTGGGGTGACGGCAGTAAAATTTACTGTCTGAACCATGATTAAGCTGATTTTAGGATTAATTGGATTGAAATAGCAGAAATCAAATCACGGCAATCAAAACATCCTACTAATCATGGTTCAGATATCATGGAAATCATCCAATCCTACAAATCAAGGTTCAGACAAAAGGTTCCACCTTGCTCAATGCAAACATCAATTGTTCATCAGGCGACAGGTCCGTGTTATCCAGGATGATAGCATCCTCTGCGCGTGTGAGCGGACTTTCCTTCCGCGTGGTGTCCTGGTAATCGCGATGGGCGAGATTTTCGAAAACTTCCTCCAGCGTGATGTCCGGATTTTTTGGCAGGAGTTCCTTATAGCGTCTTTCTGCACGGATCTTGGGATCGGCAGTCATAAAAAATTTAATGGTAGCATCCGGAAAAACAGCTGTACCAATGTCGCGGCCATCCATTACAATGTTTTTGGATTTCCCCATGCGCTGCTGCTGCTTAACCATTTCTTTGCGAACTTCGGATATGGCCGATACTGCGCTTACGCTTTCGGAAACCGGCATTTGTCTTATCTCGCCTGATACTTCTTCACCGTTCAAAGTGATATGTGTTTCATAATCGCGCGAATGGAAGTTCAGGTGGATGTTTTTAAGGGCTTCGGCGATCTGATCGTGGTCCTTCAGGTCAATGTTATTGCGTAAAAAATAAAGCGCCACAGCGCGGTACATTGCGCCGCTATCTACATAAACAAAATGAAGCTTTTTGGCCAGCGCTTTTGCCAGCGTACTTTTTCCGCATGAAGAATAGCCATCAATGGCAACAATGATCTGATCGCTCATAGCGTGACTAAAGTAGGAAATAGTTTGCAGTTTCAAGTGGGCAGTTTGCAGCGCTATTGTATTTTTAATGCAAACTGCACACAGTCAACTGCAAACTTTCTTAATTTCGCGCCATGAATTTATCAAAAGCCGACCTGCAAAAGGAAATTACTTATAAAACATCGCGCAGCGGCGGCAAGGGCGGTCAAAATGTAAATAAAGTATCCAGTAAAGTGGAATTGCTTTTTTCGGTGGATGAATCGGCCCTTTTTACGGATGACGAAAAGGAGTTATTGAAACAAAAACTGCAACCGCGTTTTAACAAAGATGGACTGGTACAGGTAGTTTGCGATGAAGAACGCAGCCAGTATTTGAATAAGGAAAAAGCTGTTGAAAGGCTGATTTTGCTGTTAACTCGGGCATTGCACGTACAAAAAGCCCGCAAAGCAACCCGCGTAAGTAAAGCATCCAAAATGGCCCGCCTCGAAAAAAAGAAACTCAACTCGATCAAAAAAGAGGGAAGGAAGAAGAATTTTGGGAATAGTGATTAGAGACTGGAGATTAGAGATCAGGTTAAGCAGATTTTTACTAATCGCTGGTCTCTAACCTCTAATCACTTTACTTAAACCTATACAGCCCCGTAACTGATGCCCATTGGTGGGTTTGCACCATTTCTTTATCGTCCAGCGTATGGAAGGTGGCTGCTATATCAAAAACAAAACGAGCAGTGGAGAAGGCCACACCGGCCTGCTGACTAAACATAAAGGGCTCTTTATCTTTGGTAATCTCCAAACCTGCATGATTATCAAATAAGCCGCCTTGTATGGTAGCATCGTAAGCCACATAATTAAACATTGGCTTATAGTAAAAGAAAATTTCGTGCCTATTAAGCGGCGCTACGGTTTCTTTGCGGATGGCTGTACTTTGTGTACTTACCGAATTAAATAATTGGTTGAACGAACCCAGCCTTACCAGTGGACCAACACCTGCGCCGGTGAAGCCGTTACCCAAATTAGCATAACTTGATAACGAAACATCAGCCCATGAGCCACGGGTCAGCAATTTATTGTACTCAACGGAGAGGTTAAGTTCTACTTCGTTGTTTACCTGGTATTCCCAGCCGCTGGGGTGGTAAAAGCCAAAATTGTCGTGTACAAAATCCTGTATTTGCTTTCCTTCGGCATATGGACCGATGGTACCCAGTTGAGCGCCTATTTTTAAATTGCTCTCGTTTTTATAAAGAAAATTGAGTGTTGACCCTACATATAAATAAGCCGCAAACGGGCGGTCGATTAAACCCGGCTGATCGACACCGTTTACATCAGCAATACTGCCGCTTCGTGGGTTAAATATTTTTTGCCCCATTTCGAACCCCAAAACCTTGTTTTCCAGTTTCGAGCTTTCGTTAACATTTAAGGCATGCCGGTAGTACAAAAAAATACCATCGGTATAATACCTGTCCGAACCTTGCAATAAATAGGAATCGTTATCTGTTTCGGCGCCAATCTCGGTGCTGTGTGTTTGGGCAAATATATAGGTGGTGCTCAGCACGCAGGCCAGCAGGGTAAACAGTTTTAATTTCATCGGGGTTTATAAATTCGATACTAAAATAAAAAAAAGCTGGTAAAGTACATTTTTTATCTTTCGCCTATGCTAAAACGTGTATCCAAAGCTGATGCCGCCGTAGGGATAAAAGCTGGAAGCGTTAAACAATGGGTTAAAAGTCCCCCGAAAGCTAAAACCGCCTTCAACCGGCTGGTAGCGATAACCAAAGGTCATGGTGCCAATAACAGTGGAACTGCCGCCGTGCAGAGCATGAAAATAGATCACATCGGCTGTATGATTGTAGTCGTTTTTATAATAAACATACACTGCGCCTGCGCCAACTTCAAAATATTTACCATGCTTACCGGCGAGGTAATTTAGCTGTACAGGTATGGAAGTGAATGAGTCGCCGTTATCCGAAACAAAGCCGAACCCTATTCTGCCGCCAAACCCGTCTTTTCGTTTGGAAAAACGTGCATCGTAGTTAGCAGAAAAGAAGAGTCCAGCGCCGCCCAATTCGACGTAAACATTTTGGGCCCGTTTAATTTTCGCGGTGTCAGTTTTTTTTACCGAATCGGGTTTAGCTGATTTTACGATTTGTGCGGATGCCGGTGAGGCAAACAGGAGAAAGGAAAAAAGTAGGGGTGTAATGGTTAAAAGGCTTTTTTTATTCATCATATTGGTTTGCGATAAAGATATTCTAATAAATCTTTATCGCAAACTATACTTTAAATATTAAAAGGTGTAGCCTATACTGAAGCCGCCGGCGGCTATTAAGCCTTCGTCGTATAAAATAGGTACAAATGCTATCCTGAAGTTAATACCGCCATTATCCTGCTGGTAGCGGTAGCCAATAGTTGCGGTCCCGATAAATCCGGTAATATTATCAAACTGAAAAAACGATCCGTTTGTACTGCCCTGCGACCGTACGAAGGTTGTTCCGGCACCCAGCTCAATAAAGCTACTGCGGTGTCCGTAAAGGTAATTTATCTGCAGCGGCACCGAGGCTACCCAGTTTGCGCCGGTATTGTAATAGCCTGCCCCCACACGGTATCCCCATTTGTCGCGCTGGTTACCAAAGCGTGTATCGTAGTTTACGGTTAAGGCCAAACCGGGGCCGCCAACTTCAAGAAAAACAGTGCGTGGCCGGTCAACAGAAATAATGGTTGAGTCTCTTTTTACAGTATCCTCTTCCAGGTTTTGAGCCTTCAAACAAAAATGTGATGTGACAAGTAGTAATAAAAAAACAGCTTTTAGTAAAAAGGCCTTCTTCATTTTTTTAGATCGTTTTAGATGGGTTGTTAACTAATACCATAATTAATTTATCATTATGATAGTGCGTAATACGCTCACCTGCATAAAAAGGTTTCACATGGGTTAAATGTTTAAACAATAAGATAGCCTCTTCCGGCACGAAAGCACATAAAAAAAGCCGGCTTCCGTCATGAAAGCCAGCTTTTTATGCTTTTTCAACCGGGTTAGTTTATAACCGGTATAGATTCTTTAGTTTTTGGCGTAAGATCAATAGCGTGATCAACTTTTTCGTCCAAAAGGGCGAGTTTTATAACATCGCGCATATCGGTTACATAATGAAATTGAAGGTCTTTAATGTAGTCTTCTTTAATTTCCATGATATCCTTTTTGTTGGATGCGCACAATATTATCTCTTTTATGTTGGCCCGTTTGGCAGCCAAAATCTTTTCCTTTATGCCACCTACCGGCAATACCCGTCCGCGCAAGGTAATTTCGCCGGTCATGGCCAAATGAGGTTTAATTTTCCGTTGGGTAAATGCCGATGTAAGGGCAGTTAACATAGTAACCCCAGCCGATGGACCATCCTTAGGTGTAGCGCCAGCAGGTACGTGCACGTGCAAGTCCCAATGATCGAAAATATTATTATCGATGTTAAATTCCGCCGAATGAGCTTTTAAGTATGCAAGGGCAATGCTGACCGATTCTTTCATCACATCGCCAAGACTGCCTGTAAGCGTGAACTTACCTTTACCGGGGCTTAAACTGGCTTCAATAAATAGTATATCGCCGCCTACCGATGTCCATGCCAGGCCGGTTACAACGCCAGCTACGTCGTTGCCTTCGTACAGGTCCTTGTCATATATTGGCGCACCCAGTATCCGCTCCACGTCCTTTTTGGTTACGGTAGCGTTGTATGGCTCTTCCATAGCAATGCTTTTCGCAACACCACGCACCAATGCACCTATCTTTTTCTCCAGTGCACGAACACCCGATTCACGGGTATAATCAACAATCAGCTTTTCAATTACCTCCGGCTTCAGCGTAACATCTTTGGTTTTAAGGCCATGTGCTTCGCGTTGTTTTGGCACCAGGTGCTGTTTGGCTATTTCTTCTTTTTCCTCGATGGTATAACCGCTTACTTCAATTATCTCCATACGATCAAGCAAAGCCGGCTGAATGCTGCTCAATGAGTTTGCTGTCGCGATGAACATCACATTGGATAGATCGAAATCCATCTCCACATAATGATCATAAAACGTGCTGTTTTGTTCAGGGTCAAGCACCTCAAGCAATGCGGATGAAGGGTCGCCCCTGAAATCGTTGCCTACTTTATCTATCTCATCCAAAATAAAAACGGGGTTAGCCGCGCCGGCTTTTTTCACCGATTGGATGATACGCCCCGGCATAGCGCCGATATACGTTTTGCGGTGCCCCCTTATCTCGGCTTCATCACGTATGCCACCCAGGGCCATCCGTACGTATTTACGCCCAAGTGCCTTGGCTATTGACTTACCCAACGAAGTTTTTCCAACTCCGGGAGGGCCAACCAGGCAAAGTATTGGCGCTTTCATGTTATGTTTTAACTTAAGCACCGCCAGGTATTCAATAATGCGTTGCTTTACTTTATCGAGGCCAAAATGATCCTTATCCAACACCTTTTGGGCGCGTTTAAGGTCGAAATTATCTTTGGTAAATTCGTTCCATGGCAGGTCAAGCAATAGCTCCAGGTAATTCACCTGTACCGAATAATCTGCGGCTGCGGGATTGATGCGGGCAAGTTTTTCGAGCTCCTTGTTAAAATGATCGTTAACGTCTTTACCCCATTTCTTTTTTGCACCACGCACCTTCAGGCTGTCCAGCTCCAGGTCCGGCGAACTGCCGCCAAGCTCTTCCTGTATGGTTTTTAGCTGCTGGTTTAAAAAATAGTCGCGTTGCTGCTTGTCAAGGTCGACCCTTACTTTGCTTTGAATCTGGTTTTTCAGTTCGAGCATTTGCAGGTCGAGGGTAAGGTACTCCAGCACCAGGTTTGCCCTGTTCCGCAGGTTAGGCTCTTCGAGCAAGCGCTGTTTGGCCATCATATCGGCATTCATGTTTGATGATATAAAATTTATCAAAAATGAAGTACTTTCAATATTGCGGATGGCGATACCTGCTTCGCTTGGGATATTTGGCGACAATTGGATAATGCTCATGGCCATATCCTTAATGGATGAAACCATCGCCTTAAATTCCTTATCATCCTTATGTTTTACTTCGTTAAAAGGATCAATAGTCGCCTTTATGTATGGTACACTTTGAACCTCTTCCCTTAAAACAAATCGTTTTTTACCCTGTAATATTACCGTGGTGTTGCCATCGGGCATTTGTAGCATCTTTATAATAAGGGCTATGGTGCCAATTTTATTCAACTGGGAAAATGAGGGGTCTTCAATTCCCACGTCCTGTTGCGAAACCACCCCGATCATCCGGCTGCCTTTATTGGCATCGCGAATAAGTTTGATTGATTTATCGCGACCTACCGTAATAGGAATTACAACACCCGGAAATAATACGGTATTGCGCAGCGGCAGTATGGACAAAACATCGGGCAGAAGCTCATTATTCATTTCCTCTTCATCTTCCGACGACATTAAAGGAAAAAATTCTGAATCTTCGTTTATTACTGGTAAAGCGCTTTTAAAATCAAATGGATCGAAACTCATCAAAAATCGTTCATGAATGAATAAAAACCGTCATATTGTCAGCCTGAAAAAGATCAGGGGGAATAGAACCGGACAAATAGCAGTTTGCTATTACTGATATATAACGGTTCAAGAGATGTGCCAATATAAGGCAATAATCAACATCAATTGCCCTAACGCCATAAAATATTGATTATGTGCAAATTATAAATGCCAGGCTAATTTTGCTTATCCGTAAAAAAATATTGGTAAAGATGAAAAAAAGTCATATAATCGCACTCTTTATTTGATAAGTTGTTGAAATTTCTGAAGAAAAACGTGTCTCTGGCATAATAATTTCTTGCAATATCAGTTAATGATATACTGTTTTGGTAAACATTCGGCCCCAATGAAGCTTTCGGTTATTATTTCTTTCCTTGTTATTACGACCCTCGAAAATGCATCGGCACAAAATGCTTATGTTAAGTTAGGGCAGCAGGCCTTAATGGAAGGAGATTTTAAAGCCGCAGTAGCACAACTTGAGCGGGCATGCCTTATCGACTCGACCAATGCGAACGCACTTTGGATGCTGGGATACTCCTATTATCACAGCGAAAACTACAAAAAATCAATCGCTGCTTATACCAAGGAAATTGCCATAAACCCGGTTGACGCCAGCGCCTATTATTACAGGGCAAGGGCCAAAAGTTACCTGGGAAAAGACAACCAGCTTTCGGCGACAGAAAAGGAGAAGTACCTGATAGGCGCCATTTATGATCTAACAAAAGCCATTGCTATCGACCCAAACGATGTAAGCAATAAATTTTACCAAACCAGGGGCATTGCTTATCGCGAATACGGCGTTTTTAAATTACTATCCAGCAACCACGCCGATAAAATTCGCGGTATTAACTCCTTAAAAGCGTCAGTAGCCGATTTGGAAAAAGTACTGACCGATAACCCATCAAGGTCTGATATATCGTCGCTCATCGATCTTTCAAAACAAAAACTCGACGAGGCAATAGCCAAAAGATAATTACTTTTTGATAACCCCCGTTATTCTGTAGAAGTTAGAGCCCATTAGCTTTACATGCTGCATCGTTTCAATCTGATAAAGCGAATCAGGGAAATATGTAAGTTTTTGCGTGGTAGTGTATAGCAAATTGTCCGTTTTATTATAGATCAATATATAGTCCACTTTTTGTTTATCTCTCTTGATAATCAGCTCGCGCACCTTCAAATCTTTTTCTTTGGCCCGATAAATCAGCAGACCGCCTTCGTCAATTACCTTATAACTATTTTTCCAGGCCGGTTTGTTAATGTCGGCGTCGGTAAACAGGCTGAGTTCTTGCGCCCAGTCGGCAATATGAACGGTTTTGCTTTCGGTTACTGCGTTATGGTTAACCGCCTTGGTTTTGGTAATAGCATCGTGCGTAACCGTTTTAAAAACGTGTAAGTTTTGTTTTTTCAAGATTGCAATCTCGCCGGCGAAATACTCTTTTAAATTAAAGGCGCCATTGTTTTTTATCTCTGGCTTGCATGCTGAAAAAAGAACAGGCAATGCAAACACGCAGACCAACCCAATGGCGCCCGGATGTTTTAGTTTAAACCAATACATTACCCGTCATTTTTTCTGGAATAGGAACGCCGATGATCTTTAGTATGGTTGGCGCTATATCGCCCAGTTTACCGTCATTTACATGTTTCACGTCCTTATCAATAATAATGCAGGGAACAAGGTTTGTTGAATGTGCAGTATTAGGGGTGCCATCATCATTTATCATGTAATCGGCGTTGCCGTGGTCGGCAATAATGATAAACGAGTAGCCATTTTGCATGCCGGTTTCCACCACCTCCTTTGTGCAGGCATCGGCCGTTTCGGCTGCTTTAACTACCGCACTAAATACGCCGGTGTGTCCCACCATATCGGTATTGGCAAAATTAAGGATGATAACATCGGGCCAGCCGCTTTTTAATTCAGGGATAATAGCATCGCGGATGCCCTCAGCGCTCATCTCGGGCTGCAAATCGTAGGTAGCCACTTTGGGCGAAGGCACTAATAAGCGTTTTTCGTTGGTGAACTCCTTCTCCCGTCCGCCCGAAAAGAAAAAGGTAACGTGCGGATATTTTTCGGTTTCGGCAATCCTGATCTGATTTTTACCGGCCTCCTGCAAAATTTCGCCCAGTGTTTGACTCAAATCGTCTTTATCAAAAAGCACCTGTACATTTTTAAACGTTTCGTCGTACGGTGTCATGGTGATATAACGCAGGTTAAGCGGATGCATGTTATATTCGGGGAAAGCCTTTTGGGTTAAAGCAACCGTAATCTCGCGCCCCCTATCAGTCCTGAAATTGAAGCATATTACCACATCGCCATCTTTTATTACTGCTACCGGCTGGCCATTGGCGTCCACATTTACTATGGGTTTAATAAACTCATCAGTAACGTCTTTTAAATAAGATTCCTTTATAGATTGTATAATGTCAGTCGAAGGCTGGCCTAAACCATTCACCATCAAGTCGTAGGCCAATTTAACCCGCTCCCAGCGGTTATCCCTGTCCATAGCATAATACCGGCCTATCGCCGATGCTATTTTAACCGGGGTACCTTGTATATGATCCTGCAGATCGGTGATGAAATTTGCACCCGATTTTGGATCGGTATCGCGGCCATCTAAAAATGCGTGAATAAAAACTTTATCGAGGTTAAAATCATTTGCGGCATCGCAAAGCCCTTTGATATGCCTGATGTGCGAATGAACGCCTCCATCGGAAACCAACCCTATAAAGTGTACACTTTTATCGTTTTGTTTGGCGTATTCAAAAGCCTCTTTTAATACCGGTATTTTCGGGAATTCATTATCGTCGACTGCCTTGTGTATGCGGCCCAGCTCCTGGTAAACCACCCTGCCGGCCCCTAAATTCATGTGGCCAACTTCAGAGTTGCCCATCTGCCCGGCAGGCAAGCCAACGGCGGTACCTGAGGCCTCGAGTTTTGAATTTGGGTAATGTTTTAAGCAATAATCGAAAAATGGCGTATTAGCGGCGAATATAGCGTTTGAACTGTCGTTGCGGCCATATCCCCAGCCGTCAAGAATAATTAGAGCAATTTTTTTTTTATTTTCCACAATGCAAATATAAAGGCAACGTTCTAATATGAATAAATTAATAATTTATTTAATCGGGTCGATCCCGGTTTTCAGCGGAAGCAGGTAAATTAGTTTTTACAAACCTTGAGTTAGTGCCCCAAATTCAATCTTTTTTGCCTGCTCCCAGTCCTTTCATTGTTTTTTATTGTAACGGTCGCTTATTTTTTGTGTCTCATAATTGTTATGAAGCTATTTTATCTGTCGATAATGGTATGTATTTCAACGGTTAGTCATATTTCCGTTGCAGACCCTATTGATAAAATAGCAGAACTTATCAGGCAACGAAACATTCACGAAATGGCCAAATCCTTCGCCGGGAACGTAGAGGTAACTATCCTGGGCGATGAAAATGTATATTCAAAAGCGCAGGCCGAGGTGATCATCGATAAATTCTTCAGCCAAAACTTACCCAGAGCTGTTAAGATGCTGCATAGGGTTAACTCAAATCCCAAATACCGTTTTGGCGTATTAATTGTGAACACCAGCAACGGTACCTATCGCGTTGCGGTAACCCTAAAAGAAACCGAGGGTAACCTGGCGTTGATCGAATTCCGCGTGGAGACGGAAGGAGTCCATGGCAAATAGTCTATAGACCATAGTAAAAACGCAAATCCTGTCAATAACAAACAAAAACCATTGACTATGGACCATTGACTATGGACTTATATCCAAATTGTTGTTATTTTTGCGCCTTAAATGACTCTCGATTTGGACAAAGCGATTATTGACCAATTTATAATAAACTCTCTTAGTGAAGATGTAGGCGACGGCGATCATACATCATTAGCCACCATCCCGGCAGGCACACAGGGCAAAGCAAAACTTTTAGTGAAAGACGAAGGTATTTTAGCAGGCGTTGAATTGGCTGCAGAAATATTTCATATTGTTGATGCCGACCTTAAACTGAACATCTTTTTAAACGATAGCGCCAAAGTAAAATATAGCGATATTGCTTTTGAGGTAGAGGGCGATGCGCGAAGTATATTGACAGCCGAGCGGCTGGTGCTTAACTGCATGCAGCGTATGAGCGGCATTGCCACAAAAACCAGCCATATTGCTGATCTTTTAAAGGGCACCAACACAAAAGTTTTGGATACCCGCAAAACCACACCAGGCTTGCGCTACCTGGAGAAATGGGCGGTCCGGATTGGCGGCGGCGTAAATCACCGTTTTGGTTTGTACGATATGATTCTGATAAAAGACAATCATGTTGATTACTCCGGCGGGATACGACAAGCCATTGAAAATACGCTTGAATACCTTAGGAATAACAACAAGAAATTGGATATTGAAATAGAGGTAAGGAACCTTGATGAATTGGAACAAGTGCTGCAAACCGGTGGTGTAAACCGTATTTTGTTGGACAACTTCGGCCTTGACGATTTAAAAAATGCAGTTAACCTTATTGGCGGCCGTTACATTACCGAGGCATCGGGCGGAATTACGATTGATAATATAGCCGATTATGCCGCCTGCGGCGTGGATTATATTTCGGCTGGTGCGTTAACCCACTCGGTAAAAAGTTTGGATCTCAGCCTTAAGGCAGAGATTTAAGGTCGCGGGGTTGAGGTCTGACGAAAGCCAATCCCGAACCTCTAAATCATAATTAAACTACAATTTAGGATTCAATTTAGTAATATTGTGCTGAGATGATAACAGCCTATTCGATATCAGCGCTAATTTTGGCTTATTTATGCGGATCCATCCCAACCGCAGTTTGGATAGGGCTGGCGTTTTACGGTGTGGATGTGCGGGAATATGGCAGCGGCAACGCCGGCGCCACCAATACTTTCAGGGTGCTGGGCAAAAAAGCCGGTATCCCCGTTATGCTTTTGGATATTCTTAAAGGCTGGACCGCTACCAACCTTGCCTATTTTATAGGTGTTTCAACAACGGGGGCTCCCAATTCTATCGCCTACACAAATTATGCACTTGCCCTGGGTATTGCGGCCGTTATGGGCCACCTGTTCCCCATTTTTGCGGGTTTCCGGGGCGGCAAGGGCATTGCAACACTGTTCGGCATGATCCTGGCAATCCATTTGCAGGCCGCTTTGTTATGCGTTTGCGTTTTTATTGTGGTGCTTTTAATAACCCGCTATGTATCCTTAAGCTCCATTTGTGCCGGATTTACCTACCCTATTGGCGTAACCTTTGTATTCCCCAGCAACAGGTCTGTGGTCATTTATGGCATGTGCATATGCATACTCATCCTGGTTACACACCAAAAAAATATTGAACGCCTGTTAAAAGGCAAAGAATCGCGGGTGAATTTGTTTAAGCGAAAAACGGCCTGATTATGAGTCTTGAGTCTAAAGTCAGGAGTCTTTAGTCAATTTCAAATTAGTAATTTATTTATGGCAAAAAGAAAATTCCTGGAAGCACAATGGAAAAACCTGCTGATGCTTAATTATGAGGTTGATCCGCAAATCCTGGAACCCTATATTCCGTTTGGCACCGTACTTGATCTTTGGCAGGGTAAGGCACTGGTGAGCATGGTTGGTTTTATGTTTGAGGAGACGCGGGTTTTGGGTATTAAATGGCCCTTCCATGTCGATTTTGAGGAAGTTAATCTTCGTTTTTATGTAAAACATTTTGATGGCAACGAATGGAAACGCGGAGCTGTTTTTATCAGCGAAATAGTACCCAAAAGCGCCATTGTACTTATTGCGAACACATTATATAAAGAGCATTACCGCGCATTGCCGATGCGGCATTCTGTAAATCCAGTCGGCAATGATCACACCCAATATCTTTATGAATGGAAACTAAAGGGGATATGGAACAAACTTGGCGCCACCATCAGTAACCATTTCGAAGACATCCAACCGGGCAGTCCGGAAGAATTTATTTTTGAACATTACTGGGGTTACAACAGCCTGGGCCCTGCAAAAACAATGCAGTACCAGGTGGAACATATTTCGTGGCAGGTGGCAAAAGTAACGGAGCCCATTTTTGAAGCTGATGTGGCTGAACTCTATGGAAAAGCCTTCGAGCCTTATTTAACGGTTAAGCCCTTTTCAGCATTCTTTGCAAACGGATCGGAAATTAATGTAAGGGTTGGTGAGAAGATAACGGACACATATCTGACGCCCGCCAACTGAAATGCGCCGCATTCTTTCAAATATTATGCGGATCTATTATTCTCAAACCTCGTATCTTTTTAAAATCTTTAGCGTTGTGGCTCAATAGCGTAAGATTATGAACCATTGCAGTTGCGGCGATGACAGCATCAGCAAAACTAATCTTGTTGGCCTTTCGAATTAAAACAGTTTGATTAATAATGGCTTTGTTTATTTCGATTGTTTCTGCTATCGAGATAAAATCCTCCATTGCTTTAGTGACATTTTTATATCCCAAAAACTCGATATAGCTTACGAATGAAATGATGAAAGTATCGTCGATTGCGTCTGCAACAAAATCCAGCCCGGATTGTGGGATCCTCTTTGTCTGGAAATCAATTAAAATGTTTGTATCTATTAAAAATTTCTGTCCCATTCTTTGCGGGCCTGTTTTAGATACTTATGAAATTCTTCCCCCTCTTCTTTAGTAACAGTCCCTGCAAAGTCCGAAGGCTTTCTTTTTGGGGAAGTTTCGGTTATTTCAAGAGTTAATTCATCAACTGGGTAAAGCAAGACCTCCAACTTTCTGCCAACATAATTTTGTGGGACAGAAATGTGGATATCAGTTTGTTCTGGGGTGACTATCGCCTTTACCATATTTCGTTTGCTTTTAAATAAAAGCTTTCTGTAAAATTAAACAAAATGAATGTATCAATCAATTTTAATTGTGGGGTGGCCCAACACCTCCAATATCGCCTGCACTTTAAGCAAACATTCTTCATATTCCTTTTCGGCATCTGCGTAATAGGTTATGGCGCTTCCTGCCTGGAATGAAAGGTATTTGTCGGTTTGATTATATAATAATGTGCGTATCACCACATTAAAATCAAAATCATCATCAGGGTTGAAATAGCCTATCGCTCCTGAATAAACGCCTCGTTTGCTCCGTTCATATTGCTCCATTAACAACATAGCGCTGATTTTTGGCGCCCCTGTCATACTACCCATCGGGAAAGCATTTTTTATAGCCTGTACGGCAGAGGTGTTTTCATCTATCTCGCACACCACCGTCGATATCATTTGATGTACCTGTGTGAAGCTATAAATACCAAAAAGCTCTTCGGTTTTCACTGTGCCTTGTTTTGCTGAACGTGTAAGGTCGTTGCGCACCATGTCGACGACCATTACATTTTCCTGTTGTTCCTTGGCGTGGTTTCTTAATTCCTGCTTAATAGCCTCGTCTTCCGCTTCATTTTTACCGCGTTTAGCGGTGCCCTTAATGGGTTGAGAGATCAACCGGTCGCCCCTTTTTGCCATGAAACGCTCGGGTGAGGCACAAAGGATATAATTTTCCCGCCATTTAAAAAAGGCAGAAAAAGGATTGGGCGAAACTTCATCCAGGTTTAAAAATATCGCCAATGGGTCAATAACCGCATCTTCGGCAAAAAACTCCTGGCAAAAATTGGTGACGTAAATGTCGCCGCGATTAATGTGTTCCTTAATTCCTGCTATGGCATTTAGATATTCTGCCTTGCTAAATCGCGATTTAACATTTACGGTAGGTAATTGCGTATCAATCTGTTCTGGTTGCGAATTAATCAATTCAAAAACCTCCTGCGGGTTATCAGCAATGATTTCCACGTTGTTTGCATTGATAATGACCAGGTATTCAGGAACAAAAAAGTAAAGATCAGGAAAATCGAGGTGGTCGATGTTGGCTGATGTGAGCTTCTCGGTTTCATTTTTTAAATCATATCCAAAAAAACCGGTCATCCAACCGGGATTGGCTTTACGGAATTCTTCCAGCTGATGAAATGCGGTACCGGCTGTATTAACAATTTCACTTTTAACCCCAACCGCTATTAAGGTGTCGAATTTTGAATATTGATCGTTTGAATTATTGGAATCGAGATAACAAAACACATCAAACGAAGAAGCCCATTGTAAGGCTTTTCGTTTGAAAGTTTCCGGATCTGTTATTTGTTTAAGCACTGTGCAAAAATAACAAAGACGCGCCGATGAGCCGACGCGTCTTTTTATTAATAAATTATTTCAAAACAATTATTAATGTAATACCAGTGTCTGTACCCTGTCAGGTCCCACCGATAAATATTTTACCGGCACACCCAACTCTGCTTCCAGGTAGTCGATATAGGATTGCAATTTAGCGGGTATTTGCGATAGCTCGGTAATGCCTGTCAGGTCATCATGCCATCCGTCTATCTCCTTTAAAACAGGGACAGCATCTGCGGAGCAAATATCGTAAGGCATATAATCTATCTTTTGGCCCAGGTAATTGTAATGGGTGCAGGCATAAATTTTCTCGAAGCCGCTTAATACATCCGCCTTAGTCATTACCAGTTGGGTAACGCCGTTCAGCATAATGGCAAATTTTAAAGCAGGGAGATCGATCCATCCCGTGCGGCGTGGTCTGCCGGTTGTTGCACCGAATTCATGGCCTATACGGCGCAGTTCTTCGCCGGTTGCATCATGAAGTTCTGTTGGGAACGGCCCACCGCCTACGCGTGTACAATAAGCCTTAAAGATCCCAATTACCTCCCCTATTTTGTTAGGTGCTATGCCTAAACCGGTACAGGCACCTGCAGTGGTAGTGTTTGATGATGTTACAAAAGGATATGACCCGAAATCAATATCCAGCATGGTTCCCTGAGCGCCTTCGGCCAGCACTTTTTTGCCCTTGCGCAGGTACTTGTTTACCACATGTTCTGAATCCACCAATTCAAATTGGTGAATCAGCTCTATCGCTTCAAAAAAGGCTTTTTCGCGTTCAGAGAAATCATCCACTTCGCCGTATAATGCTGTTAACATTGATACGTGCTTGTCGGTAAGTTTTTGGTACCGTTCTTTAAAATCAGGTAGCGTAATATCGCCTATGCGCAAACCATTGCGCCCGGTTTTATCCATATAGGTGGGGCCAATACCTTTTAAGGTTGAACCTATTTTGCCTTCGCCCATTTTTTTCTCAGACGCGGCATCAAGCAATTGGTGGGTTGGCAATATTAAATGCGCCCGTTTGGCTATCATCAGGTTCTTTTTCGCTAAAAGGTCGTGCCCGGCCGCTTTCAGTTTATCAATTTCTTTTTTTAGGGTGATGGGGTCGATTACAACGCCATTACCAATAAGGTTCATGGTATTTTCAAAAAATATCCCGGAAGGTATGGTGTTTAAAACAAACTTTTTACCGTCGAACTCAAGCGTATGGCCCGCATTTGGCCCACCCTGAAAACGGGCGATCAGGTCGTAACCTGCGCTCAGCACATCAACAATTTTTCCTTTACCTTCATCGCCCCACTGGAGGCCTAATAATACATCAACAGCCATTAATTTTTATTTATATCTTTTCTTACTATAATCGTCAAATGCATTTTTTATGCATTCCTTTACCTTTTCCCAAGTCATACCATTTAATGAGTCTGGCTCAAGATTGTTCTCCGCATCCGCAAAATACACCATCGATCGCTCCACTGCGGGAGTATCGTCATACGGATATCTCTCCCTATAAAATTGAAAAAGATCGCCCATGGGATATTCCTGCAGTAATCTGGCGATATCCCAAAAATCTTTTTTTACGCCTCTGCCTTTTACCGCATTAAGTTTCAAAGCTATTAAATCTTTAGTATCCGCAAATGGAATTTCATCTATTATTTGTATCGGATTCAAAAATGGGTCGGTCACAGAAACAAAATCGACTTTTACATTTTGAATTTCGCATTGATACATAACTTTTGATCTGTTATTGATCGGAAGAACTTGTCCAAACTTATCTTCGAGAGCGGGAATTAAAATATCCTTTTCAAGTGGTTGATCTGTAAACAAGTCTAAGTCTATTGATTTGCGGTGACCATATAAGAGAGAAAGTGCTGTACCACCAATCAACCTGAATTGTTTTAATTCAGGCAACGAAACCAACATTTTTAAAAGTCCCAGTGTTGACGGTTCGACTGTTTCTTCTCGTAACATTTAAAATCGGTTGGTTTAACTTTGAACAACAGGCAACAAAAATTTATATTTATATCTGATAGCCAATTTGCTTCGAGGGCTAGTTCACCTACTCTTTTAAAGCCATAAAATTTTAGCAAATTGTCAAAGTCATCAGATTTGCCTCTTTCAATTACTTTTTCAACCACATGCGCAGCATTCTTCTGATAGTCGATCTTATCCATATCAACATCCCAAAATGCCCGTTTGCTTAAAATTGGCTTGTTCATTTTTTTACACTTTTCTATCGCAAAAACCGGCACGCAGTTTTTCGCAGTTGCCGTACAGGTTCAGGGAGTGGTGTTTTATTTCAAATTTCAATAATCCGCCCATCATACTTTGAATTTGCTGGATCCGCGGGTCGCAAAATTCAACCACCTTGCCGCAATCAATGCAAATAATATGGTCGTGTTGCTTATAACCGTATGATTTTTCAAACTGGGCCATGTTTTTACCAAACTGGTGCTTGGTAACCAAATCGCACGATACCAGTAATTCGAGGGTATTATAAACGGTAGCACGGCTTACGCGGTATTTTTTGTTTTTCATGTGGATATACAGCGATTCCACATCAAAATGATCTGTCCTGGAATAGATCTCTTCGAGTATTGCGAAACGCTCAGGAGTTTTCCTGAGGTTCTTATTTTCGAGATATGCCTCGAAAATTTTTTTAACCATAGCTATGGTTTCCTGTTGGGACATTGTATTGTTATAAAGGGCAAAGTTATGAATAAATTATAGAATCAAGAACCAAGAGTCAAGAACCAAGATAAAGAAACCCTCTGTCTTGGCTCCTGACTCTTGATTCCTGACTCTTTCCTACGACACCTTTTCAACCATCGAATCGAAACGGTTAACGCCGGTTACGCCTTTAACGGTCTTTAATTTTTTGATCAGGTTATCCAGGTGTTCGGTATCGTTTACATACACCATTATCGATCCTTCGAAAATACCGTTATCGCTGTCGACAGTTATCGAACGCATATTTACTTTGAAATCGTTTGATATTATGGTGGTTAATTTATTTATCAGGCCAACATCATCAATACCGGTGATCCTTAGCCCGGTTAAAAATGCCAGTTCCTGCTGGTTGGTCCATTTTGCCTTTACAATACGATAGCCATAATTAGCCATCAGTTTGGCGGCATTAGGGCAATTGGTCCGATGTATTTTTATGCCGTCGCTAACGGTTACAAAGCCAAACACATCGTCGCCGGGGATTGGGTTACAGCAATTGGCCAACTTATAATCAATTTTTTGCATATCCTCGCCAATGAGCAGCATATCGCTGTCTTTGGACTTGAGGTTACGCATCAGGCTTTGTACCTGCTCCGCTTCTATTTTATCCTGGGGTTTATTTTCAATTACTTTTTCGGAAGCCTGATACTCTTTCAGGTCCTTCATATCGATAACGCCCTGTGCCACATTATAAAAAAGGTCCTGGGTCGACTGCAGCTTAAAGTAATAACTCAGCTTGTGGATATTCTCGGAGTTGTAAGTGATCTTCAGCGATTTCATTTTACGCTCCAGTATCTCCTTACCGTCTTCGGCTATTTTGCGCTTCTCCTCCTTTAAGGCCGACTTGATTTTGGCCTTGGCTTTGGCAGTTACCACTATATTCAGCCAATCTTCCTTGGGTATTTGTTTGCTGGAAGTTATAATCTCCACCTGGTCGCCGTTTTGCAGCTTATGATTCAGTGGAACAAGCTTGTGGTTAACTTTGGCGCCTATACAGCTTGCGCCCACATCGGTATGAATTTCAAAGGCAAAATCGAGTGCTGTGGCATTTAACGGCAGCTGAATAAGTGCCCCCTTGGGCGTAAAAATGAAGATCTCATCAGAGAAGAGGTTCATTTTAAAATCATCCAGGAAGTCCAGCGCGTTTGAGTCGGGGTTTTTAAGCATATCCCGCACCTTTTGTACCCACTGATCCAGGCCACTGTCGGTTGCCGATTCCTTATATTTCCAATGAGCCGCAAAACCTTTTTCTGCAATTTCATTCATCCGTTTGGTACGTATTTGCACCTCAACCCACTGGCCGCGGGGGCCCATTACGGTTGTATGCAACGATTCGTACCCGTTTGCCTTGGGCGATGATATCCAATCCCGTAACCTATCTGGGTTGGGGCGATAAAGATCAGTCACTATTGAATAAGCCTTCCAGCAATCGGCCTTTTCGTTGTCCGGTGTGCTGTCAAGGATTATCCTGATGGCAAAAAGGTCATAAACCTCCTCAAAAGGGATGGCCTTTTTTTTCATCTTGTTCCAGATGGAGTGGATGGATTTTGGCCGCCCAAAAATATCCGCTTCAAGCCCCTGCCCTTCCAGCACTTTTTTTACCGGTTCAATAAAGTCCCTGATAAACTTTTCGCGCTCCGCCTTCTTTTCATTCAGCTTCATTTTTATCGTCTGGTACATCTCGCGCTCCATGTATTTCATGGAAAGATCTTCCAGTTCCGATTTTATGGCATACAAACCCAACCGATGCGCCAGCGGGGCATATAAATAAACCGTCTCCGACGAAAGTTTCAGCTGCTTATCGCGCGGCATAAATTCCATGGTACGCATGTTGTGCAGCCGGTCGGCAAGCTTTATCAAGATCACCCTTACGTCGTCGGCAAGGGTAAGCAGCATTTTGCGAAAGTTTTCGGCCTGTAAGGAACTGTTGGTATCAAAAACGCCCGATATCTTGGTAAGGCCATCTATGATCATGGCCACCTTTTTACCAAACTCCCTTTCAATATCATCCAGGGTCATGTTGGTATCCTCCACAACATCATGCAGCAATGCACATACTATTGAGGTGGTTCCCAGGCCAATTTCTTCGGCGGCAATCTGGGCCACTGCAATAGGATGGTATATATAAGGCTCGCCCGATTTGCGGCGCATGTCCTTGTGGCTTTCCAACGCCATATCAAATGCCTTGCGTATCATGCGTTTGTCGCCTTTTTGCAAGGTCGATTTACACGCACGCAACAAAGCACGGTATCTTTTTTTTATTTCATTCTTCTCTGCTTCCGGATCAATCACTATTTCTTTCATCTCTGGGTATCATTATAAAATATCATTAACTTGCAATAAAAATTATAATTGCATGTTATAATCGAATACCAAAATAATTGCGTTAATTTTGTATTACGTAAAATTATGAAATTTATTGGTTTCCTGTTGTTGTTTTGTTGTTCGCTGGGAACATTAAAAGCCCAGCCGGCTACCCCTAAGCCTGCAGACAAACCTGCACCGCTGATTCTTGGCAAATATGATACCATCAAAACTTACCTGACCATTGATAGCGGCAAATTGCTGCCATGGATAGTTTTGGAAGATGTTAAAATAAATGATGTCCGGATTTTTAAAAGCCAGGCCGACCGGGACGCGTTTAACCGTTTACGATATAATGTACTTAAAGTATTGCCCTACGCCCGCTTTGCAGGGCAACGCTACCGTAAACTACAACGGGACCTGGCTTTAACCGGCGATAAACACAAACAAAAACTATTGGTTGATTCCTGCGAAACGCAAATTAAGGATCTGTTTAATAAAGAAATTAAAAATCTGACAATTAGTCAGGGCGAAGTGTTAATTAAGCTTATTGACCGCGAAACGGGCAATACCAGCTATGCCATGGTGAAAGATATGAAAGGCGGTTTTAAAGCCTTTGTTTATCAATCAGTAGCCAGGCTTTTTGGGCATGACCTGAAAGAAACCTACGACCCTGATCAACAAAAAGATATTGAAGCGATACTGGCGCAGGCCGGGTACACTTCATCCAACGACTAATAATGATTGATAACACTATTTACCAGTTTAATATTCAAAAATTAAACGGTGAGGAGGTCAGCCTGGCCGAATATAAAAACAAAGTCCTTTTAGTTGTTAATACCGCCTCGCAATGTGGCTTTACGCCGCAATTAAAAGAACTTGCCGACCTGAAAGATAAATTTGCAGGTGAAGATTTTGAAATACTTGCTTTCCCATCAAATGATTTTGGCGGACAGGAACCCCTGGACGGTAAAGAGTTAGCTGCATTTTGTGAAACGCAACGCGTTAATTACCCTGTTTTTGAAAAGATAAGGGTACGGGGGCCATACGCACATCCGCTATATAAGTTTTTTTCTGATAAGAAAGAAAACGGGAAACTCAGTTCGGTTCCCCGGTGGAATTTTCATAAATTTTTAATCGGCCGGTCGGGTACCGTATCCGATTTTTATTTCCCGTTTACCAAACCAACTTCTTCAAAAATCAGGAAGCGGATTGCGAAGTTACTGGGGAAATAGAGTCAAGAGCCAAGAATCAAGAGCCAAGATAAGAAATGAACGATGTCAATAAATTTGCTGCCAAGTAAAAATTTCGCCATTTTTCTTGACTCCTGGTTCTTGATTCTTGGCTCTCAAAAATATACACATGATTAAACTGGATATACTAGTACTATCGGTACACCCGGACGATGCAGAACTTGGCTGCGCGGGCACTATTTTAAAACATATTGAAGCCGGCAAAAAGGTTGGCATTGTTGACTTAACCCAGGGCGAATTAGGCACCCGTGGTTCTGCCGAAATAAGGGCGCTGGAAGCAGCCGAAGCCGGCCGGATACTTGGACTGTCTGTTCGCGAAAACATTGGCATCCCCGACGGCTTTTTTGAAAACACCCGCGAATACCAGTTGAAGGTTATAGCAGCTATACGTAAATATCAACCCGAAATCATCATTACAAACGCCTACCATGACCGGCACCCTGACCATGGCCGCGCCAGTGAGCTGGTTGAAGCATCGGCATTTTTAGCGGGGCTCCGTAAGGTTGAGACCTTTGAAAACGGTGAATTGCAGGATGCATGGCGTCCTGGGTTAGTGTTGCACTTTATACAGGATAACTATATCCAGCCTGATATTTTGGTGGATATCACTAACCACTGGGACAAAAAAATTGAGAGTATTTATGCTTATGGGTCGCAGTTTTACAATCCCAATTGGGAAGGCGAACCACAAACCTACATCTCCTCGCCTGAGTTTATACAAATTATTGAAGCCCGCGCCCGCGAATTCGGCAAAAGCATCGGTGTAAAATACGCCGAAGGCTTTACTTCAAAGAAAATTTTAGGGGTTGATAGTTTGTTTGATTTGAGGTAGAGGGAGGTTGATTGGAGATTAGAGACTAGAGATTAGTTAATTGGAGGTTAGTTAATCAAAGGCTTTTTTCGTACCCATTTCGCCAGGCAAAGTGTTTAGCGATCAGTAAAAACCTAATCTCTGATTAACTAACCTCAAATCTCCAACTCACG
>Ga0068855_100000656_pt1 | contig 42261 bp, 38 predicted proteins | sample KBSCornC52_FD_66592 | JGI IMG/M metagenome (GOLD analysis project Ga0068855, IMG submission 66592) | Corn rhizosphere microbial communities from Kellogg Biological Station, Michigan, USA - KBS Corn C5-2 | ecosystem: Host-associated > Plants > Roots > Rhizosphere > Soil ... | reverse complement strand
AACCCTTTGGCAAGACCGACAGCACCTAGAGGGATTCAGTTTGTGGCTTTTCTAAATGCTATATAGCACATATGCTAAGCCAGGTGCAACGAGAATGCGGAAATTCCGGCGCGACCCAGGTCTTTTGGATTACAACTTTCGCGAAACCGAAGAAATAGGCTATTGAAACGTGTTAATAAACCATGATACACATTAGTTCGCCACGGTGCTACGTCGAATGTCCATGACCGCCTTCAGCAATCAACTCCGAAATCTCTATGCGCTCTGTCTGTTAGCCGTGTTTCTTGCAGGTTCAGTCCGTGCGGCTGAGCCGCAAGCAGACTTGGGCGCTCCTCTCAAGCTCCGCGACGGCTGGCGCATGCAGTCTTTGTGGAAAGTAGAACAAGCTGGCTCGACTCTGTCGAGTCCGGGATTTGCGGACACTTCCTGGTATCCGGTGAGCGTGCCCACGACCGTGGTCTCAGCGCTCGTAAAACTCAAGCATTTCCCCGATCCAGATTTTGGGATGAATTTGCGCCAGCTACCCGGGGTGAGCTACCCGATTGGCGATAATTTTTCGAACTTCCCCATGCGCCAGGACAGCCCATTTATGGCGCCCTGGTGGTTCCGCAAGTCCTTTGTGCTGCCGGCGACCTACAAAGCCAAGACCATCTGGCTGTACTTCGGAGGAATTAACTATCGCGCCAACATCTTTTTGAACGGGAAACAGCTCGGTACCTATGACGATGTAGCCGGAGCCTGGCGCACTTATGAATTCGATATCACGGCGGCGGCCCGCCCCGGCGCCGAAAACGTGCTCGCCGTCGAGGTTTTTTCTCCCACCGAGAAGGACCTGGCCATCACCTTCGTCGATTGGAATCCAGCGCCACCCGACAAGAACATGGGCTTGTTTCGCGATGTGGAGATCCGGACCAGTGGACCCGTAGCCATTCGCTATCCGGCTGTGATGACGAAGCTCGATTCCGACGAGAAGGCACATCTGACGGTCACGGCATTGTTGAAAAACGCTTCGCAGCAGGATGTTACTGGCCAGCTCAAAGGCAAGATCGGCGATCGCGAGTTCTCCCAAGAGGTCGAGCTCAAAGCGGGCGAACAGAAGGATGTCGTATTTGACCCGGCGCAAGTTGCCGAGCTCAACCTCGATCATCCCCAGTTGTGGTGGCCCTGGCAGATGGGGAGCCCGCAACTGAACAAACTCAACTTGCATTTCGAGATCAACGGCCACACGTCCGATGCTGCGGAAACCAGCTTTGGCATTCGCGAGGTCACTTCCGAGCTGAACTCCGCAGGCAAGCGGGTGTTCTCGGTGAATGGAAAGAGAATTCTGATTCGGGGCGGCGGCTGGACGCCGGACATGATGCTGCGACAGGATCCCGAGCGCCTGCGCGATGAATTTGCATACGTCCGCGACATGGGACTCAACACCCTCCGCCTGGAAGGCAAGCTTGAAACCCAAGATTTTTTTAACCTCGCCGACCAGCAGGGAATCCTGGTTATGGCCGGCTGGTGCTGCTGCGATGCTTGGGAACACTGGAAGGATTGGAGTGAGGAACAACTGCCCATCGCGAAGGCATCTCTACGCGACCAAATCTATCGTCTGCGAGCTCATCCGAGCCTGCTCGTTTGGTTGAACGGCAGCGACAATCCTCCCCCGGCGAATGTCGAGCAAGCATACCTGCAAATCGAAAAGGACCTGCTTTGGCCGAATCCGGTGATCTCATCCGCCACCGCCGTGCCTACCTCGGTGAGCGGCCAGAGCGGTGTGAAGATGTCCGGCCCTTACGAGTACGTGGCACCGAATTACTGGATGGACGACGCGCTCGCCTCCAATCATCCTCAAACCTGTAATCCCGGAGGCTGTGGCGGCGGTTACGGATTCAACACCGAGACCAGCCCCGGGCCGGCGGTACCGCCCATCGAAAGCATCCATGCCATGCTCCCCAAAGAGCATTGGTGGCCGATGGACGATTGGTGGAGGTTTCACGCCGGCGGGGAGAACTTCAGAAATCTTCGCGTTTTCACCGAAGCGCTCAACGCCCGCTACGGTGCTGTAAATTCCCTCGAAGACTACTCCGTCAAGTCACAAGTGCAATGCTATGAAGGTATTCGCGCCATGTTCGAGGCATACAGCCGAAACAAATACACCTCGGGCGGCGTGATTCAGTGGATGCTCAACAACGCCTGGCCCTCCTTCATTTGGCACCTCTACGATTTCTATCTTCGTCCAGGCGGGGGCTACTTTGGTGCGAAACTGGCGTTACAACCGCTGAACCCCCTCTATGGCTACGACGACCGTTCCATCTATGTCGTCAATAGCCGCTATCTGGATGCCACTGGTTTGCGGGTTTCGACCAAGGTCCTGAATCTAGACATGACCGAGAAGTTTGCGAACGAGAGCACGGTGGATGTGTCGGGGGACGGGGTTGTGAAGGTGGTCTCTCTCCCTGAAATTGGGGATCTCTCAACCACCTATTTCGTTGCCTTGAAGATCACCGACTCCTCCGGGAAACTCCTCGGCTCCAATTTCTATTGGCTTTCGACCAAGCCGGAGACGCTTGATTGGGCGAAATCAACCTGGTTCAACACGCCTACTCTTTCCTATGCGGACTTCACCGCGCTCTCAGAGTTGCCGAAGGTGAAACTGAAAGTTACCGATCAAAGCGAACGCAAGGGAGATCGCGGCTTCACCCATGTCACGCTCGAGAACCCGTCGAAAAACTTGGCGTTCTTCGTTCGGGTCAAGCTGAAAAAGGGGGCGACCGGTCCGGAGATTTTGCCGGTGCTCTGGCAGGACAATTACGTATCCTTGCTCCCGGGCGAGAAGCGGGATCTGACGGCGGAATACCGGTTGAGCGAGCTTGGAGCGGCCAAGCCCGTCATCGAAGTCCAGGGCTGGAATACAGAATGAAACTCCATATTCCGAGGGGTTTGTTTTAGCTTGTAAGTGGAGGAGATATCCCGGAAAGCACCACAAAACGGCAGCGTTCGGCAGTCACAATTCGCGAAGTGGCCAAGGAGAGCGGGTTTGCCTCGGCAACCGTCTCGATCGTTCTCAATAACGCTCCGCTTTCCCGCTACATCCCCGAAACCACGAAAAAGCGGATCGAGCGCGCGGCGAAAAAACTAGGCTACCGTCCCAATGTTTTCGCCCGCACTTTGCGCAATCAGCGTACGCACACCATCGGGGTCATGGTCTTTGATATGACCGATCCCTACTGTATGCCGATTCTTCGGGGAATCGAAACCACGTTGTATGAGGCCTCGTTTCTGCCGATTCTTACCGACGTGCACAACGAGCGCAGCCGGTTCGAACGCTACCTGGAGATGTTGCTTGACCGCCGCGTTGAGGCTCTCATTGTGGTGGCCAACTGGCTGTTTGTGGATGTGGATGTACTCGGAGATCTTGAAAAGAGCAACGTCCCGACGGCGATGATCGGCAGGGAACTGAAGGCTGGTTCAGTGAGTTCGGTTACCGTCGACAACGAGTGTGGCGCACACGCCGCCATCGAGCACCTGTACTCGCTCGGCCATCGCGAGATCGCCATCATTCGCGGGCCAAAACATATCACCGACACCGCTCCGCGCTGGAAGGGTCTTCGTTCTTTCGCCGCCTCGAATCAACTTGAAATCAATCCAGAGTTGGTGATGGATTTGCCTGAATCGAGCGATCCGCTTTCCAGTTTCGACGCCGGCTACTCGCTGACCGAAGAATTGCTTCAAAGAAAGGTGCCCTTCACCGCGCTGATGGCATTCGACGATATGACCGCGTTCGGGGCCATCCGCGCCCTCCACATTTCTGGCATCAAAGTGCCGGAGCAGTGCTCGGTAATTGGCTTTGACAACATTGCGCATTCCAGCGTTCTCACGCCTGCGCTTACTACGGTGGCTCAGCCCCTGGCAGAAATGGGCACGATGGCGGTCAACATCGTGGCCGAGCGCTTGAAACCGGAACAACTCGGGAAAGCCTCTGCCGTTCATCGCAAGTTGGTGCCCCGGCTTGTAGTCCGAAGCTCCACCTGTAAAGTGACCCCGCAATAACGATTTCCTGAAATTTTTGCTTGACAGTGAGTGACGACCTCGGCCACTGTTATTGATACGTTTTAATACCAGTATTGATACGTTTCAATGTGAGTAGCTGGATTTTGGGTTTCGCTCCCGGATCACTCCTCGCCAACAACTCAGCTCAGGGGCGGAGGAATCAACATGAAGAACGTTTTCAGATATTCGATGGCGGTGCTTTGGTTTTCCTCGGCACTGCTTGTGGCGCAGGATACCGCGTCCATCACCGGCGCTGTCACCGACTCGAGCGGCGCAGCAGTGGCCAACGCCAATGTCGTGATCAGCAACGCCGAGCGTGGAATTAAGCGCGTCGCACCGACCAATGGGGAAGGCGCATACACGTTTGCCGCGCTTCCCAACGGGGCCTATGACTTGACGGTGACGGCTCAGGGATTCAAACGTTATCAGGCGCAGGGCGTTATCTTGCGCGTTGGTCAGAATGCGCGGAATGATGTGAGACTCGATATCGGTGCTGAGACTGTAGAAATCACGGTGAAGGGCTCAGACGTCGCCCAAGTGCAGACGCAGAGCAGCGAGGTCGCGGGCACGATTACCTCGCAGGAAATCAGCCAATTGCAGTTGAATGGGCGCGTATTTACACAACTTGTGACCCTCACGCCCGGGGTAAGCAATCAGACTGGTTCTTCCGAGGGCCAATACGGAATCACAGCTAACGTCAATTACAGCGTGAATGGCGGCCGACTCGAATACAACAACTGGGAACTAGACGGTGGCGACAATATGGACAACGGCAGCAATGCCACCTTGAATGTTACTCCAAGCATTGATGCGATTGGTGAAGTGCGCGTGCTTACCTCCAACTATGGGGCGCAGTATGGCCGTAACTCGGGAGGGACGATCGAAACAGAAACCAAGTCCGGGACCAGCCAATTCCACGGTACGGTTTACTCATTCGTGCGCAACAATGCCTTCAACGCCACTCCAGCGTTCCAGTCGCAGGTTCCCGCCTATCACAAGAACGATTGGGGCTACACGATTGGCGGCCCGGTTTTTATCCCCAACCACTACAACACGGACAAGAAGAAGACATTCTTCTTTTTCTCACAAGAATGGCGCCGAGATCGTGTTCCCGGACAGAATTTCTTCACTCCGGTGCCGTCGGCTGCTGAACGGACCGGAGACTTCAGTGATGTGTGCCCCGGCCCCGACTGTCCTACCGATCCGCGAACCGGAAACCCGTTTGATGGCAGCCTGGGCCCTCTGCCCACAGATCCCAATGCCACAGCGCTTCTTGGGATGATTCCCAGCCCGAGCCCCGGGTTCACCAACATTTTCCAGGCAGCCCCATCACAACCGACGAATTGGCGCGAAGAACTGATTCGTGTGGATCACAACATTAACGACAAGTGGCAGGTCATGTTCCGCTACGTGCATGATTCGTGGGATACCATCAGCCCGACGCCTTTGTGGACCTCGATAGGGAGTTTTCCCACCGTGCAGACCAACTTCGTAGGCCCAGCCGAGTCCCTGGCAGCTCGTCTAACGACTACAGTCTCGCCAACTCTTTTGAACGAATTTGTCTTCAGCTATACGACCGACCACATCGTTCTGACGAGCACCGGGACACCCGATCCCAATGCTTGGAAGCGAACCGCAAGCTATACTGCCGGAAGCCTTTTCCCCAATGCGCCGAATGGGGGGAAGCTGCCTGGGTTCAGCGTGAGCGGGGGCAATGGCGGAGTCTATGGCGATGGTTTCGGCCAAGACCCGGGATACATCCCCAACGGTCCGTACAATTCCAACCCGACCTATACTTATCGCGACAATGTTACAAAGGCTTTGGGTAATCACAACTTGCAGTTTGGCGCGTATGCAGTCTTCGCACAAAAGAATGAGCTCAGCGCCACGGAGCCATCCACTCCAGGCTTCTTAACCTTTGACCATAACTCGCCAGTCTCCAGTGGCAACCCGTTTGCGGACATGCTCTTGGGAAACATAGCGAGCTTTGGACAGGCGAGCTCGCAACCTAAGTATTACAACCGCTACAGAATCCTCGAGCCTTATTTGCAAGACGACTTTCGCGTCAGTCGCAAACTGACCCTCAACCTTGGGGTTCGTATCAGCTTGTTCGGTACTTACCGCGAAAAAGACAAAAATGCATACAACTTCGATCCCTCGAAATGGGTTGCAGCCAACGCTCCCGCGGTAGACGACTTCAATGGCGATATTACAGGTCAGGCGGGGGCAATCATTCCGAATACCGGCGACCCGTTCAATGGAATGGTGCATTGTGCAACCGGGGGGATTCCGACGGGATGCATGAGCGGGCATTTGTTCAACGCCGCCCCCCGCATCGGGTTCGCGTTTGACCCGCACGGTAATGGCAAGATGGCCATTCGCGGCGGCTACGGTATCTTCTACGAGCACACCAATGGCAATGAGGCTAATACCGAAGCACTGGAAGGCGCCCCACCCCTGGTTAATACGCCGACCCAGTTCAACATCCAGGGATACGGCGCGATCGGTGCTCAGGCTGGTCTATTGTTCCCGCTGAATGTGATCTCGATTCCTAGTAAGGCCGTCTGGCCTTACGTGCAGCAGTGGCACTTGGACGTGCAGCGCGAAGTGTTCCGCAACACGGTGGCCTCGGTGTCTTATGTCGGCAGCAAGGGTACACACCTCGGGCGGAAATACGAGTTGAACCAACTGCATTCGTTGCCTGCATCCCAAAACCCGTACATCGCGCTGAACGCCCCCATTGATGCCAACAATGACTGCGGCAGCATCAGCGAAAGCATGAACGGAAACCAAGTGCTGGTCTCGGGTGCCGTGAGTGGACAAGCCGCGAGCCCAGCCGTCGCAACCCACCTTGCCATTGCTTGCGGAAACGATGCCAATCCTTTCCGTCCGTTCCTCGGCTATGGCGACATCACGCGTCTCGACAACGGCGCTTCGTCTTCCTATAACGCCTTGCAAATGCAGCTCCGCCGTACTGTCGGGACCCTGCAAATGAACGTTGCCTACACGTACAGCCACTCGATCGACGGGGCGTCTGATGGGGGGTTGTTCGGCGACGGCGGAATTCTGGACGGCTTTAATCCCTCGCTCTTCCGTGCATCCTCGAACTTCGATCAGCGCCATACAATCAGCGCGAGCTGGATCTATGAACTTCCGTTTTTGAAGAAGCCTGGGCTCGCACACCGGCTAGCGGGCGGGTGGCAAGTTTCAGGCATTGCAGGCTGGCAAACCGGTACGCCGTTTAGCGTCTATAACGTCGCCGGTACGCCTGATAACGGCGGCCTGGGCAATGGAGTCGCGTCTAGTGCCGGCGCGGGCCAGTCGTATGCCGACGTGATTTCCGACCCACACCAGAACGTGCCGAGCCTTTCCTCGCCCAACGGTTTCGGGCCGTTCGTTGCCAACCCGAATGCCTTTACTCAGCCGATCGGATTGACGTTGGGTGACTCAGGGCGCAATCTGCTCCGCAACCCTTCGCACTGGAACATCGACATGGCGCTGTTTAAACGCTTTGCCATCACGGAACGAGTGGCCTTCGAATTTCGTGCTGAGGCCTTCAACATCTTCAATCATGTGGCATACGGCCCTTTAGGTGGAGATCAGGGTGGCGCGGCTGGGAGCTCGGGTTTTACGTCGGGTACGGGATCGTTCGGAGCAGGGAACTTCCTGCAGACTGGAGTGGCCTACAGCCCACGCATCCTCCAACTTGGCGCGAAGCTCGTGTTCTAGTCGGAGTTCGTTCATCGATTACCCACCCTTCACGATGGAAGGGTGGGTTTTTCGCCGACGGTTTTTGTTAAACGGCTAACTTTCCTCTTCAGGCAGATCGAAGTTGATGAGCGTGCCACGGAACCCGCGAGTCTTCCAGGCGCCGAATCCGATCCCGACTGCCAGCCAGATGACCCCCACAATTTTCGCCGGAGTACTGAGCCCGAGCCAAAGCGCCAGGCAGATGAGAAAGCCCGCGAGTGGCGCCGTGAGGTTCACAAACGTCCGCTGACCCTGACGCAGAAAATAGTGTACAAATGCTGCCAGATTGACGCCCATGAATGCGATCAGCGCGCCGAAATTCAGCATTTGAGCGCCCAGACCGTAGCAAAATAGCGTGCTTACTCCCTGGCCAACGCTGCACACCGTGGTTCGGTGAATGGGTATTTCCACCAGCAGCGCTCCGATCAAGGACAGTACTCCCACAAACAGGACGTTATTGCGCGGGACATGCCGCTTGGGATCCACGGCGCCAAAAAACGACTCCGGTAATGCCTTGCTGCGCCCCATGCCAAACAGCAATCGGGCTGCGCCGATTTGCGCTCCCATGCCGGAACCGAAGTTTGCCACCAAGAGCGTAAATCCAACCACTCCGAATAAGGGAGCCCAGGCGTGTCCGGCAACATAGGCAAAGGCAGTGTCGGAGTTCGGGAAGGGTTTCGAAGAGGGCCAAATGAGCTGGGCGGCGTAGACTTCCAGAGCGGAAAGAATGCCAATCGCAAAACAGGTGAGAACGGTGGCTAATAGAATGTTGCGCCGTGGGTTCTCGGCTTCCTCGGAGAGTGTGGAAATCCCGTCGAACCCGATGTAGCTGAGGACGGCAATCGATGTCGCCCCGAACACCGCGCGCATGTCCCAGGTTTCTGGATCGTAGAAGGGGCGCGTAAAAAATGCCGCGCCATCATGGGCGTTGCCGAAAATATAGCGGGCGGCGGCCACAAAAAAGATAGCAATCACAACCCCCATGCCAGTGGCCAGCAGTGTGTTCACGCGCGCCGAGGTCTTGATGCCTTGCACATTCAGCGCGGTGAATACTCCCGCAAAAAAGATGGCCCATATTGCGTAGGGCACATTGGGCGCAAATACGTGAGCGATCTGGCTGCACCAGATAATGCAGATCATTGGATTGAGCATGTAGTCCATCACCATGCTCCAACCCGTGATGAATCCGAGTACCGGGTTAATCTCCTGGCCTACGTAGGTGAATGCCGATCCGGCGCTCGGGTAGACCCGCGCCATACGTCCGTAGCTGAAGGCGGTAAACAGCATACCCACCATCGCGATCAGGATGGTTGTTACCACGTGACCATGCCCGCTGTCGCTGAGCACGCCGTAGACCGACATGGGAGCGACGGGTTGAATGACGATGATGCCGTAGAGGATCAGGTCCCACAGAGTGAGGGAACGTTTCAGGCGAGTGGTGGAGACAGCGGTCCCGGAGTCCATGACGCAAGCAATTGAAACGTTTTATTAGAACTGTGTCAATGGCGGATTTGAGGCCAAGCGGAATTCGTACGCCTGCGGAGAATGTTCTTCATTGCAGGGCCGCATACTGCTCGAGAATCGGAGCCCATTCCTTTTCTATGCGCTCGCGCCACGCCGGGCTTGGCAGGCTCCCCTTGGCGCGGTATTCGCGGCGGCGCTGAACCTCGTCCATCAGCGCTTTGCGAACCGGCTCGAACTCAAGAAGTTCCAGCTGCCCATAAAGTTGCTCGATGACTCCGAGAGGATTCTCGACCAACGATTCGTAGCGTATCGTGACGAACCTGTTCTCCGGTAAGCCTAGAGTGCTGGACGCCAGTTTGGCTTCAAAGCGAGGGCGGTCGGCGAGAACCGCCTCGCGAATATCATCATCCGCTGGAATCGGCCCCAAGGCGTAACTCTCAAACATCTTGCGCCACATTCGCACGACCGATTCGAAACTAGTCAATGGATTGCGTGCAATGAGGACGTAGCGGGCATCGGGAAGCAGTTCCCGCAGCGTGGTAACCCGGAAGCCGTGGGTCGGAGACTTAAGAATCATGGGGCGTCGTTGGCCGCGCACGGAGACGCCCGAGAGAAAGCTCAGAAAGATCTCGCGCCAACGCTGATCTTCCTGCGGGGAAAGGTCTTTCGGATCGGAAAGGTGGAGCGCCTCATCGAGGATCTTCGGCATTACCAGGGCTTCATACGGCGAACGTGCGCCCAGACAAAAAAGCGCGAATTCGTCCTCCTGCGGCGACGCTGAACGCACTTCCATCTCATCCATCGGCCGGGTAGTGCTCGGCCCACCGCGCGCAAGCACCGAGGCCTCGGTGAGCAGGAAGTGGTGGGGATTCATGCAGGCATGGGTGGTTGGATAGGTGTATCGAGTGTCCAAGCACAGCAGTTCATGTAGGAGCGTCGTCCCCGAACGCCAGTAGCCAAGAATCATGACCGCATCACGGAAGTTCGGTTTAGCCAGTTGGCTGCTGTGAATCGCCCGTTGCAACCCAGACAATATTGAAAATAAAGAGCCAGGAACCATCGTCTGCCAGAGCAACATGGGGGTTGACGAAAGATGCCAATTTCGTCGCAGTTGCCGCCAGGCTCCCGAGTTCAGATTTAGATATTGTCGGCTCACCTTAGTTTTTCACCAAGTCAGGAAATCGCTCATGAATCGCCGAGCGCAATTCGCGTGCCCGCACAGGATTTTCCGAGGTCTTATCCAGCCTCCAGAAATGGGCCTCGCTGAGGGGACGCAGCGCTCCTTTTTGCGTCTCCAGATCGACCACGTATTGGTATTTGCCATCCACTACTCCGACCATTCCATGCTGCAGGGGCCTGAAAACGCTGTTTCGTTCCAGATATTGGCTGAATGCAAGTCCTTCCTCTTCTCCTGGATTGCCCTCCTTCAACCACTTTGCGAGCGACTGGCCTCGCATGTTCTCAGGCTTGGATTGTCCCGCCAGCTCGAGGATGGTCGGCGCAAGCGCGGTTTCGTCCGCGGGGACCCCGACGCTTTGCTTTGTCCGCTGACCCGGCAACCTGATGATGAGCGGAATATGAATGACTGGCCGGGTGAGATACGGGCTACTGTGCTGATAGACGCCCCCTTCAAAGCTTTCCCCGTGGTCGGCGGAGACGATCACGACCGTATTCTTCGACTTTTCACTTTTGTCGAAATTCGTCATAAAAGACCCGAAGGCGCGATCAGCCGTGGCAATAAACTCGTCGTACCGTAGCCGACGCTCGTCGACCAAACTTTGCTGGTCGGATGGGTAGTTTGGTTTCCAGCGCCCTCCTGCCTGCTCTTCGTAGGTGTGAACCTTCGCGGGAGGCAAGAATCGGCCTCTGTCTTCTGGATCGGGAAGGTACGGATTATGCGGCGTGATCACGTGGACCCAGAGGAAGTATCCATCTGGCAATTGATTCAAGATCTGCTGCGCATGCTGAAAAGTTGCCTCCGGCCGAAACCGCATCGAAAGGTTACCGGGCAGGCTGAACAGCGTATTCCACGCGGATTCAAGGTCGATGTACTCATCGATGCGGCAGCCAAAACCGGAATCCTGGTGGAGCAGGCTGGAGGCTTTCCACACACGCTCGAAACCACCGTTGAACGCCGGCTCGGGAAACAAGTCAAAGCCGCCCGTGCTCTTCCCAAAATAGTAGGCAAACGGGTTCGATAGAAATGCCGCATTATCGTAGCCGGCTGCCTTGAGGAGTTGTGGCAAGGTCTTCCTGCGCAACTCCGGATCCATGTGACCTTGCAGCTGGTGAACACGACTCTCCGACGGGTACATTCCACTCATGATCGTCGCTACACTTGGCGTAGTGAACGTCGAACCGGAATAGAAATTCGTGAAGACCGTTGCTTGAGTGGCAAAGGAGTCAATGCTTGGAGTCGTTGGAAACTGGCGTCCGTAGAGCGACATGTCTTCGGCATTGAGCGCGTCAAAGGTGATCAGCAGAAAATTCGTCGTCGGATGCTTTTGAGTTTCTTCGGCTTTGACGGTATTGCTGCCATTGCGGATGGCCAGCTGTAATCCAATGAGAACGATTACGCTCGTCAGGGTTGCAATTGCCATGCCTCGGGTGATTCTTTTTTCAAGGAAAGTATCGAGGCTGGTCAGGAGTTCTTTTCGTGTAAAGGGAATGCACAGCAAGATGGTAAACGCGACGATATGAGCTATGAGAAGGGCAGGGATGAATCGCAGTCCACGATTCGCCCAGGTCACCAAGACTGGCAGCGCGAATCTGGAATCCAGAAAAACAACCAGGATCACGGCCGCGCGGATCACGAAGGTGACAATTCGCTCAGCAGACGACCTGAAGTACCAGAGGAATGGAGACGCAATCGCGGTGCCGATCGTGCCAAGCGCGACTCCGATGAGCGCGGTGACCACCAAGCGCACCGCAATTTCGTAGATCACCTCTCCGGTGGTGAGGTAAAACGACCAGCCTTGAATCTTCCCAGCGGCTAACGTGAGCCCTTCCGTGAAGGTGAGGCCCACGATCCCTAGGCTTAAAAGCTGGAACCAAAGATCCTTGAGTTTTGTTGCGAAATTATCCTCGGGAGACATCTGCCTTGCCGCGCAACCGCTGGATGAGTCCAGACAGTGTAGTTGCAATGCGTTTTCTGAGAAAAGTGAGTGTAGCACCAGCGGTGATGACGAGGGGGGTAAGGATTTGAGAAATCAAACCGACAGTGTTCGGGTCCGTGTAGCCGTATGCCGGTATTGTAATGAAAACAAAACAGAAAGCGCAGACTACGACCCAAATGAGTTTTCTTGAGTTCAACATCTAAGCCCCCGAGCTCAGAATTCAGCCTAAGCTGATCGGGATGAATGGTAGCACGCGTCATGCCACTCGCGACGGCGTGCGCCAGTTGCTAATTCGAGTTTCCAACCACTCCTGGTATCCAGCGGACGGCATTATCGTGATAGAGCTTTTTTAGCACCGGTCGGGGGAGATTCAATCCTTGGACCGTGTGCCCAAGGTATTCGAAGGTATCGTCAGTAGCAAAATAGCGCCAGTCGCGAGCGTATTGTTTTTTCCATGATTCAACGATCCCCGGATCGCTGACCCCCGCGTAGACGTTCAGGTCAGTGCCGTAGAGAATCCTGTCCTGATACTTCAGAAGGAACGCTTGTACCTTGTCGCGAGGCTGCAAGATCAGTCGTGACACCCTCGCCGCCGTATCCACGGCAAAATTTTGATATTGATCTAAATGCGCAGCAACCTCGTCAAGATGATCTTCCATGCTTCCGAAATGTGCGCCAACGACGCGAAGGTTGGGGTTCATCATCAAAAAGTGATCTCTTGCTTTGAGGATGGTTTGCTTATCTGGAGCCCCGGGTTTGTTCGACATATCCCACTGCGGATTTTCCTTGTAATACTTTCTCGAGGAGCCCTCCCAGGCGGCGTCCGGGTCGCCGGCATGGATCATGAGAGTCTTGCCCTGCATGGCGATGTCCTGATAGATCGCCTCCAGGCTCGGGTCGTCCGGCAGAAGGTACTGGCCGTGTGAATTCACGATTTCCATGCCGACGCTCTTCCACACTTTTACCGCCACAGCGCCGTTTGCAAAATCCTGATTTAACTCTGCCACGGCCGATTTCGAAAAGTTTTTTTGTTCGATCCGAAATGGATCGAATGTTGTGCAGAGCTGCGAATGCCCCTGACTCAAAGCCACAAAGTTCCGGGCATCGGTCTTCTGCGACTCCAGGCTTTTCAGGTAAGGGTTGGTGTCGTCCACGTACAGAATGTCCAGAGTGTGGACATGCAAGCGCTGAAGCATGGACACCAAGGCCGGTGAGGTTTGAAAGACGTGGGTGTGGGCGTCGATCGGTTCAAGGGATGAGAAGGCTTCTAAGCTGGCCCCGGTGAGTTCATACGACCGAGACGGAGTCACTCGCTGATGCCCAGCCACGATCACTGTGACGGCGACAGCGACAAGGATGACGAGAACACTAATGCCGATGAGAGATCGCCGCTTCACTTGGAGTCGGATGCCCTTGGCGCAAATTTTGAATGCGCTGCAGCCCGTAACGCCCTGTGGCGCTCAGAATTTTGTGCCGAGGCCTCGAGAGCGCCATTTGCTCTCAAGGAAATGGCACAGCACACCCTAGCGGTTCTCGGATGGAACGTGTTTTGAAACCCGCTATCCTTGGGAAACATCGGCCTTGCCGCGCAAACGCTGCATGAGTCCCGACAGTGCCGTTACGATGCGTTTTCTGAGAAAAGTGAGGGTAGCACCAGCGGTAATCACGAGCGGGGTAAGAATCTGAGAAATCAAACCGACAGTGTTCGGGTCTGTGTAGCCATATGCCGGTATCGTGATGAGAATAAAAGACAAAGAGCAGGCGGTGAGCAAAATGAGTTTTCTCGAATTCGACATCTAAAGTCCCCCGAGCTCAAATTATCCTAATCTGATCAAATGGATTCCAGCACGTGACATGCCACTCGCCGCAGCGTGTACCATGTTACGCGAATCGCACCGCGGGGTGCCTTTGTTGGCTTGCTACTGCAGCAGTGCGGGGCCAAAGCTTCCACGATTTGGAATCTGGCGGTTCGCATCTCCAACCATTTGGGGGGAATCTCGTTCAGCGAGTGGCATTATGCGTGGCATTGGAGGAGTCGAGCTAATCACCAGGGGGCTGCGCTTCTAGACGGAGTCAGGGACTTCTCGCGATCAGCGGGTGTAGTAAACTGAAGCCACAACCAAGAGTCGGGGAGTGGCTCAGCCTGGTAGAGCACCTGGTTCGGGACCAGGGGGTCGGAGGTTCAAATCCTCTCTCCCCGACCATTCTTTTCAATTGTTTGCAGATGTTCCGGCCCGAGCACCTGGGAATGGCCCAGGTGGTTGGTTGTGTGAAACCATAAACACTGCATGATCCTGCGGTTGTGACCCCCACAGACCGTCTCACAATCGTCTACAAACATCACGAAACTCGCTCTTGCGATGTTGAATTCAGTGGAACCCTTTGGTTATGAGGGCGCGGCTGATGTTTTAGAGACCGACCTCCGGTCAAGGCTTGAGGCGGCGCACGCCGGTCGATCTCATGAAGTACACAATTGAGATTTCGGTCGTGCTCCGCGACTACTTGCGCGGTCGCGATTTCCGCCGATTCGCGGGCACGCCTCTTCGGCTCCTCACCGCGAGCTTCGGGGTATCGGCTGCCTCGAACAATTGCCGAAACCCATGTGCCAAGAGTTCGACCGCCTTCTCCAGGGCGCCGAGTTGCCCAACCCGCACGATTGCGACAGATCGGTGCAGGTCAAACGATGGAGGGCACAAGACTTTCACGGGATTGGAATAATGATTCCTGGCAATAAAACGGGCGGGTAGGAGTCCTAAACCATAACCGGACTGAACGAACGCCAGCTGCATATGCATGTTATGGATTTCAGCCGCAATCATGGGCGTGAAGCCGGCACGCTCCATCCGATCGATAAGGCTCGCCCGAAGGAAGCACCCGGGCGGATTGAGCACCCAGGGTGCCCCGCCCAAACTTGCCCAATCGCCGTCAACGTTGCCTCCGGCGCCTTGAACGATCTCCATGCGGTCAGTAGCGATGACATTGGTCAGAAGAGGCGCAGGCGCGGTTCTGCCTTCGGGCAACAGCACAGCAGCAACGTCGAGTTCGCCAGCGAGCAGCCGCTTGATTAGTTCGGGGGTCAGTTCGCTCGACAGCCGCACGGTGACCTTGGGGAATTTTTCAGTCAGAGCCTGAATAGGCTCGACCAATGTCCCCTCGGCCAGGGCATGCGAGAGCCCGATGCGCAAGAGGCCTCGAGGTTCGGCGTCGCTCGACGTAAGAGCTTTCAGCGCCTCAGTCCGCTGCAGCAGATCTCGCGCTTGTTCGAGCACCCTGGAGCCCAGGGAGTTCAGACGGGGAGGCTTAACCGAGCGGTCGAGCAACTCGGCACCTAGTTCAGCTTCCAGCCTTTGGAGCTGCCGGGTTATCGCAGATGGTGTCCGGAATAGACGATCAGCTGCGCCGGCAATGGATCCGGCCTGCGCAAACTCTACGAGCGCGTTTAAATCGTCGAGCACGGGATCCTCCGAAACTGATTCCTGAGGCCTATTCCAACCAATAGCAGAATCGTGCGTAAACAGCAATATCATTGTGAGAATAATGAACTTGTGGAATCTTCGGTACTCCGCTACAAGCGGTAAGTAGAGGCAGTGGAGTAGCCATTGCCTAGAGGAGTTTTACATGAAGAAGATTCTGATTCAGTACGCGGTCTCTGCGCTTGCGGTCGCTTTGACGGTGCCGATGGCGAAGGCGCAGCCGGCAGGAATACAGGCCGCCTTCGGAAAAGATGCCGGAACGCTTTCTGACAAATTCACCGGACTCGCGCGCGTTATGTCGGGCAAGTACGACTGGAAGCCCGGCCAGGGCGTTCGCTCCGTCGCCGACGTATTCAACCTGATCGTTAAAGAGAACGGCCTGCTCGCCGGCGTGCTTTCGGGGACACCGAATACCGGGGCAGCGCCCGCACCCATCACCGATCCGGAGAAAATGCAGGAAGCGTTGAAGGCCTCTTACCTCAATCTGCAAAAAGCGATTGCGGCACTTTCCGACGACGACCTGCGGACGACGGTGAAATTATTCGGAAGAGACTGGACGAAGCAGGACGCGCTGATGCACGTTCTCGAAGATCAACACGAGCATCTGGGGCAGTCGATCGCGTACGCGCGCAGCAACGGCGTGGTTCCGCCCTGGTCTAAGTAGGACGACGATGGAAAACGAGGTGAAGAGAAATGACCAAAGCCGCTATCTTTTCCATGTGTCTCGCAGTTTCCGCACTTTCGCTTAATGCTCGTGCGCAGGATGCACGCCGGTATAACTACGGCCCGGTCACTCTAGTGAACTACATACATGTTTATTACGGGCATTTCGATGAGTACATGGCGTGGGTGACTTCGACGTGGGTGCCGACCATGGAAGCCGAAAAGAAAGCCGGGCTGATCATCGGTTACAAGGTCTTCCAGTCCGAGCCAAAATCACCAGATGAGCCCAACGTATATCTCGAGATTACTTTCAAAGACATGGCGGCTTATGCCGGGGACATTGGCGATCAAGCGGAAGCGTTTGACGCAGTGACCGACAAAGTAATCTGTAACACCGCGTGTCAGAACCAGGCCAGGGTGCACCGGAATGAGATCAGAAAAGTCCTGGGCACTGAAGTGACTCGTGAAATTGTTTTTAAGTGAAATTTTTATAGGTGCACAAAGCGCGCGAACAGGTCCACTCGGGAAAGGACGATGTTCAATGTCAACGTTTTTTTTTCAAATGCTGCGGGCGCAGTTTTTATCGACGATTCTGGCCGGCGCGCTCGCCGGAAGTGCCATGGCGCAGGCGCCGGAGGCGAGCTGTGCGTTGCCTTCAGAGCCCGAGGGCATTCCGGCTGCGCTTGATGCGGCAATCACCGGGCCCGCGGACAAGGATCGAGCCTGCATGAAGGCCCTGCTAATACCAGAGGTGCGCTTGATGTCCGTTTCGGTCGGCTCGGACGGAGCGCCAAGCTATAGGCTCGAGACCTTGGACGATTGGATCGCCCGCGTCAAAGCCCGTGGCCACGCAGTGTTGGAAGAAAAGCAGCTGAAGTTTCGCATTGAGCGATACGCCAACATTGCGCAGTTATGGAGCAGCTACACGCTGCAAAGCGATGACAAGCAAGTCGCGCGCGGCATCAACAGCATTCAAGCGATCAAAGAGGCAGGCGGCTGGCGAGTTACGGGCATCATGGTGCAGGCCGAGTCGGCCACCGCGCCGCTGCCCAAGGAATATCTGCCGTAAGGAAAGCAATCTGCAAGGACTGAAAATTCCCATGGCAAGCCAGGCCGTAACCAACTGGAAGAAGGAATGGTTCGACATTGAGGATGCGATCTATCTGAACGTGGCAGCGCACGCGGTGATGCCGCGAGTATCCATCCGTGCGGTCGAAGACTCGCTTGAAGCGAAGAAGTTTCCCCATCGTGTGGACGATTCCTTGTGGTTTGAGGCGCCCGTACGGATCCGAAAGTCTCTTTCTAAGATGATTGGGGCTAAACCCGAGGAAATCGCGGTTACGAGCGGCGCGAGCGCCGGAGTTGCCGCAGTTGCTCATGGCCTTGAGTGGGAGCCAGGAGACGAGATCATCACCGCCCAGGGCGAGTTCCCGCTGCAGTACGCGAGCTGGAAGCCCATGGAAAAACGCGAGGGTGTCAGGTTGAGAATAATTGCGGCGCGCGATCGGTTCATCACAGCGGATGACCTGATTAATGCACTGACGCCTAGAACCAGAATCGTCTCTGTAAGCCTAGTGCGCTTTGACGACGGTTCGGTGCTCGATGCGGCACGCGTGGCCGCCGCATGCCACGCGCGGGGAACTCTGCTTCTTCTGGACGTCAGCCAAGCTTGCGGCGCCGTGCCAATGAACGTCAGTGACCTTGGAGCCGATTTCATGGTATGCGCCGGGTACAAATGGCTGCTGAGCTGTTACGGCACGGGCTTTTTCTGGATAAAGAACGAGCACCTCGACCGGCTTCGGCCTGGGCCTTTTTACTGGACAGGCCAGAACACGGACAATTTTTCGGAGTTGAATTTTGTCGACCCCGAACCGTGCCGCGACGCCAAACGCTGGGACGCCGCAGAATGGGCCACTTACTACAACTTCAATCTTTCCGCGATGGCTGAATCGGTAGATTTCGTGTTGCGCGCCGGCCCGGAGCTTGTTGCCGAGCACAATCGAGCTCTGATTGAGTTTATGTTTTCTCGCCTGCCTGAAGACCGGTGCGTTCCTGCAAGTCCGCTAGATCGGCAGAGGCGAGGGCCCTTTGGATGTTTTACGGCGCGTCAGCCGGAGAAGACCATCGAGCTATACCAGAAGCTGCGGCGGGCAAAGATTATCGTGAGCCTGCGAGAGGGCAGGATCCGGGTGTCGCCTTACTTATTCAACAGCGAGCAGGATATCGATCGTCTCGTCAGCGTGGTCCGCGACTGGCGCGGCTGAGGCAAGAGCGAGGAGCGATGTATGGAAACTGTATACGAACGTTTGGACGCTTTGCAGATCCAGTTACCTGAAATTCCTCCGCCGGTGGCCGATGGCTACGTGCCATTGTTTGTGCCCTTTGTGCGAACCGGCAATCTTATTTATCTGTCGGGACGACTGGCGAAGAAAGGTGGCAAGCCATTCTCCGGCAAATTGGGGCAAGAAATCACAATGGCGGAGGGCAGGCAGGCAGCGCGTGATGTCGCCATCGAACTCCTCGCGACATTGCACGGTGCCCTGTACGATCTGAACAGGGTGAGACGTATCGTCAGGCTGCTGGTAGGGGTGAACAGCGCTCCCGGCTTTACCGAACCGCACGAGGTCGCCAATGGCGCCTCCGAACTTTTTCTGGAAGTCTTTGGCGAGCGCGGCGCGCATGCCCGCACCGCGTTTGGCGCGGCGCAGATCCCATTCGGTTCTTGTGTGGAGATCGAGATGATTGTCGAGGTTTCGCATTCAGACAGCGAATGCCAGTTGTGAAGCACTACGACCGAACTACGTGGAGACAAACATGACAGAAAATAATCTAAACAACACCGCCGTCAGTCAAATTCCGACCAAAAGAGCAATTACCTCGCCTGAACTGACGCCGCCGGTCGGCCCTTTTTCCCAGGCGATCAGAGTCGATGGTTTCCTCTACTTCAGCGGACAGGTCGGCCAAGACCCGGCAACTGGCAAAGTGGTCGAGGGGGGAATTGTGGCCGAGACGGAGCGCATCTTCAAGAACCTCTCGGCGGTTCTCAAGGCCGCTGGCAGGAGTTTCGATGACGTTGCGTGCGCCCGCGTTTTTCTCACGAACATGAGTGACTACGTCGCGCTGAATGGCATTTACGCCAAGCATTTCACTCAACCGTTCCCCGCCCGTACGGTGATCGGGGTGGCCGCGCTGCCGCTTGGCGCCCGGGTTGAAATCGACCTTGTGGTCAAGGCTTGAGGCCAGACGCAATGAGGTCGATCTCATGAGTGAACTTTGTGGAATTGTCGATAGCACATCAACAACTATTGCGGAATTGATGTTGTCGCGAGAAACGGAGAGTGAACATGCGCATTGGTTCGGTTTCGAATTCCTTGTTGATGTTGATCCTTGGCGGCACCGCCTCACTGATACTGACGGCAGCGCCGGCGTGTGCCGCACCGTGTGCGCAGACTGATCTCGTGGAGTTTGAGAAGATGACCTGGGTGGAAGTGAAGTGCGAGATCGCGGCGGGCAAGACGACTGCGCTCATCTACACCGGCGGTGTCGAGGAACGTGGCCCGCAGAACGCGAACGGTGGCCATAACCTCATAGCGCATGCGACGGTCGAAGCGATCGCGAGAAAACTCGGCAATGCAATCTTCCTGCCTGTGTTGCCCTACACTCCGAACGATGCAGAACCGATTCCCGGCACCATCGGAATCACGAACGAGCTGCTCGCTGCCATGCTTGAGCGCCTAACGGAGCAAGCGTTCCTCAACGGTTTCCACAGGGTGATTTTGATGGGCGATCACGCTGGCGGTCAGCCGGAGGTTTACGTGGAAGTCGCCAAAAAGCTCAACGCACGCTACGGAGCTCTCCGTGTGTACTACTGTGACCAGGTCTATAGGCCGGCCAATGATGCATTCGATCAGTACCTGGCGCAGCACGGCTATCCACCCGGGCTCCACGGTTACCTATTTGACACGTCGGAAATGATGTATCTCGATAAGGACAACACATGGGTGCGCAGAGACCTGGTCTCGTCTGCCGCGGGAGACCCCGTTGTCGATGGCAAGGTGCAGATCGGGCCGCAGAGTCCGTATAACGGAATCCAAGGCGACGCGCGTCGCTCAACGGTTGAGCTGGGGAAGCTCGCAGTCGACATGAAGGTCGATTACGCGGTGAGGCAGATTCGAAGCTTCCCGCCGACTGAATGATTCAATGCCCCTCCGATCATACGGGCTTCGGAAGGATTCCCATGCCTTCATGCGTGTTCATCGCCATACCACCTGGGCTCCAGATAATAACGTTCCATAATCCGTCACTATTTTAAGGAGGAGAAGTGCCTTTAGTCCGCATCGATCTACTCGAGGGAAAATCAGAGCAGTACCGTGCTCAAGTCGGCGAAATCCTTTACCAGACCCTGGTGGATGTTCTCAATGTTCCGGAACACGACCGATTTCAAGTAATCACAGAACACACGAAGGCGAGCCTGCCATTCGATCGAGAGTATCTCGGCATACGTCGGTCGGACGACTGCATCTTTTTTCAGATCACACTGAATAGCGGCCGTTCCACTGAGTTGAAGCAACGCTTCTACAAAGCCCTGGCGGACCGTCTCCACGAAGGAGTAAAGATTCGCAAGGAAGATGCCTTCATCAGTTTTGTTGAAGTCCCGAAGGAAAATTGGTCATTTGGTAACGGCGAGGCCCAGTACGTCACGCCTCCAAAATAAATCGAAGATGACACAGTTGTGGGAAGTGGTGGGAAAGAGCTCCCTTCTTGAGGCAACTGGTTGGCTTCAGTCTCATCGCGGGTATCTTGGAGGCTGCGCAATGCAAATGCTGATAGTGGGCATCGGCGCATTAGGCGGAACCATTGCAGCGCGTGCCGTCGGTGCAGGATTGTCCGTCCGGCTTGCGGCTCGCAATACCGATTCGGCGGAGGCATTGCGCAGATATGGCCTGCGAGTGTCCGGCATTGGAGGAGAAGTTAGGGCACACGCTATCCACGTTGACGCAGTTGAGGCCTACGGAAAGGGAGACCAGTTTGACCTGATCCTGCTGGCCACCAAAGCGCAGGACGCGTTGGAAGTCGCGCCCCATCTGTTGGACCTGCTCGCGCCCGGCGGGGTCATATTGCCTATACAGAACGGCGGGGTTGCGCGGGTCCTTGCCGACGGTCTGGGCGAAGACAATATCCTGGGAGGATTCTCAAATCTTGGCGCCACTATGGTTGAACCCGGTGTCTACGAGCAAAAGAATGCAGGGCATCTACTGATAGGCGAACTTGCTGGTGGGGTCAGTGAACGCGTCGAGCGGGTTGCGCGCACCCTGGGTCGAGCCATTGAGGTCAAGGTATCTTCAAACCTAACTGGCGCCATCTGGTCGAAGCTCCTGATCAATTGCTCGGTTACGACCCTCGGTGCGCTCTGTTCGCAAACCATGCGTCAGTACATGAAAACGGACGCAGGCAAGAAGGTCTTCCGACGGACGTACGAGGAAGCGTTGTCCGTGGCACTCGCAATTGGCACTCGGCTGGAGCGCCTGGCCGTGGACCCAATTCCGCCCGGATGGGGGAGCAACGTCGCGGTAGACGAATGCTATGCGTCGTGGGTCGAAGCCATAATTGCTTTCTACGGAGACATCAAACCCTCGATGCTCCAGGACTTCGAGCGTGGCCGAAAAACTGAGATCGACTTTATCAACGGCTATGTGGCGACGTTAGGCCATGCATCCGGAGTGCCGGTACATATGAACGACGCGATTACTGGCCTTGTACACAAGATCGAACGTGGAGTTCTCCAGCCGAGACGAGAGCGGATGAACGAACTTGCTGCTCAAACTGCGGACTAAGATGGGAGAAGATTTTTCGACAGAAAAGGTAAGCGTATCTCCTCTTTTTGTTAGTCTTGACTAGTGTAGACGATTTTGTAGCTGCGAAAGCACACGACTTCAACAGCATTCAATAGCTTTCAACGAGCAGCCGACATCAGGTTCAGCAGCAATCACTTGGAAGCCGCAGAATTTCACAAGTTTCAATAAGGGTTGGAATCTGGTTCGGGACCAGGGGGTCGGAGGTTCAAATCCTCTCTCCCCGACCAATCTTTTCAAGCAGTTAACTCATTTGCCCCGGCGGTGTTGCGGGCGTTTGTGTCGTCTTTTGTGACGTAACGCTTGTCTGCCTCGCCCTTCTCTACGCTCTTAGCCAGATAATCCAGTGCACGACGTTTCGCATCAAGCCTTATGTGCGAGTAGTGCTCCAGCATTTCGCGCGACACATGTCCAGCGATAGCCATAATGGTCTGATCGCTCGCTTGAGATTCGGCCAACGCGGTAATTGCGTGGTGCCGCAAATCATGGAACCGGAGGTTTGTTGTCGGGCTCTTCAAACCTTGGATGTCGGCGCGACACCGCTTCCGACGGCATTGCTTGGCAGGCTTCTGAACGAGTCCGCAACCCGGGCAGTCTATAGATTTGGTCAGGTTACGCCATGCTGAACGCCAGCTCTTTTGAGATTTGCATGGATCAATCTTCCCGTTCTCACAAGCAGGGAAGACGTAATGTTGCGGGAGGTTCGCTCCAATCCGTGCAGCTCTCTCACGAAGTTGAAGGACCATTTCCCAAGCGGGAGCATTCAGCGGGATGACCCTCCGTCCCGCGTCGGTCTTGCTGTGTCGCACCGTTATCGTCTTCTGGTCGAACTCTACGTCGGCCCAGCGCAACCCTTTTAACTCACACGAACGCATTGTTGTGTTAAAGGCAATCACCATCGCCGCTCGGGCGTTCTGCCAGCTCGGATTCCGAGACGCCATCCTCTCCAACCATTCCTTCTCCGGGTCTGTCAGTGCCCGTCCAACCTGGTGCTTTACCGGAAGTGGCTTGATTTCGTCTTCAAACAGATGCCAACGTTTAGCCCGCTTCAAAAGGCTGCGCACTACCCCAATCTCGAGGTTAACCGTTTTGTTTGCGACACCGGCTTTTTTGCGTTCAGCGATGTAATGACGCAACATGTCGCAGGAGACGCGAGCAAGCGACGTTTGCTGGAAGTACTTCTTTAGCGGCTTTAGGCGCTCCTGCTCAGTTTGAATGGTCCTGGTGGCGAGATTTGCCTTGCGTTCCTCGACGTGCTGCTCTGCGGCTTGGGTAAAGCCAACCTTGCACAGCGAGCGGGACTTTGCAGTCAGCTTGCCTGCATTAGCTTGGGCGATCATTTCCTTTTGTCGGGCCTGTGCTTCCCTCCAATCAGTGGTGTTAAGACTGGCGCGAAACCTTTGCCCATGGACCGAAAAATCTGTGTGCCAAATTTTGTTGCGCTTGAAAATAGACATAGTTCCCCCTGCCCATTGACGGAGAAATTCGCGGGCCGCTGGACTTAAGTAGCTGAAATCAAACGAACAGGTCAGAAATCGCTTAATGGCCCGAAAGCTGGAGTGACCGGAGATCGGGAGAGCCTGTTACTGCCCGCGATGGCAAGAATGGGCGTCGTTCGACTGTCAGCTGAAAGAAGAGGGGGTATGGTAGAAGTGGTGTCTTGGTGACCCTTAAAGCAATTCCCGGTCGTGAGGCAAAGTTCCTTCTTTCTCTTCCTACTTCCAACCCTCACACACCGAAATCCTTTTAAGGGGGGTGTTCTACAGTAGCCAGTTGAAGTCTTTTGCAAGGTAGAGTTCTGCTGCTTTCGGGGTCTTCTCGCAACCTGGCACAAACTCGCAGATTCCAGTCGCAGCAAGCTCGTGCATGCGAGCCAGGGCGGTCGGTTTAGTCACCCCCAAAGCCTCGGAAACATCCCCTGATTTCATGCGTCCTCCGGCGGCGAGGAGTGCCCGCAAGAGTTCACGCCGCTTTCCTGGAATTGATGAAAACGCGACGTGTCGAATCGTCCTCAGGTCTTCTTTGGCCACTTCGTTCCTCTGGTCGGCTAGCGCGAGCCCGCGAGCTAGCATTTGCAGGAGAAGAATGACTCGGTGAGGCCCCTCCGGTGTCGCTGCTTCGTAGACCCCGTTCTCTCCGAAAATTTCAACCCTGCCCTTCGCGATCAGTTTCGAGTAACGCACGAGGTGCCGCACAATCTCTTCGGGAATGTAGATAGATTCGGGATCGAGCGACTCGGCTGGATACTTCGCGAAATGTTTTTCGATAAAGTCATTCACCGCTCCTTTACATTCTTCGATTGCATCATTCGTCTCGTAATTCTCCGCGAAATCCATCAACTCCTCCTCTGTCGGTTCCTCACCAGCAACTTCGTAGAACAAAATTCTGTTTCCAAGCTGCGCCATAACACGGTGAGTGTGCGGAGGTATGGGGGTCGTCGCCCCAATCCAGTTGAAGATGTATCGCCCTTCGTAGCCTCGCCCACCCTGGGTACCTGAGTGCGACTTGTACCCCTCGCCATCGAGAACCGCAGTCAGCCGTGCAAAGTTCTTCCGAAGCTGCTTCTCTTCATCTCTGAAGAGTGGAGCAAGCTCCTTGGTCAGCATGGCCTTCCCCTTGACTTGCGGCAGCAGGTCAATCGCCTCAAGCGCTTTCCTAGTGCGGTTCGCCGCGTGGGAAACGAATGAAGCAGGTGTGAAATCGTCCACCCGTACAACGTGCTTCTTCGTGCCCTCACGATTCGGATAAAGCATCCGAAGAACTACGGACTTCCCCTGTCCTGAGCCGCCTTCAAAAACTACGACGAGGCAGTTGTCGCGGTTCTTTAGCGACAGTGAAGCTACCACTGCGAGCGCCACTTTGATCGCCTCGTAGAGTTCTTCTCGATATTGGCCAGACTCCATGCTGGTTCGCACATCGGTTAGAGTGGCAGGTATTCTGACCACCGGTGGACATGATTGGAATGCTTGCTCAACATCACTTCGTATAAACATTGGTCACCCTCAGTATTTGTTGGATTGTTGTAACGTCACGCTCGAAAAACGGTTCTTGCCCCCACCAGAACGCAACGGGCAACTTTTCTTCCACTGCAAACTCTCGAATCGTCGCCGGTACGAACGTAGTAAAGATACTTGCGACTTGTTCACTGGACAGAAAACGACAGTTGTTCATCTGAAACGCTCCTCAGTACGGCAGTTGGTAATTGCGAGATCCCACCTTGTTCAAGAGGCGGTCTGGGAATCTGGTAGTCCTTTTGCTTCTTCCACAAATCGCTCCAGTTCCGATTCCTCCAGTAAAACTCTCCTGCCCAGCCTGATTGGTCTCAGCCTCCCATCTCTGATGAATGCTCGAATTGTGTACGGTGAAATGCGTAGCAACTTCGCGACTTCCTTCACATCTAACAATTGGGTCATTGGGTCCTCCCCCAACAATTTCATTTGAATTGGGACTCGGCAGCTCAGGAGAGGTGTAGCCAAACTGCCTTCTGCACAGATAGACACTTGAACCTGAGAAACTAACAGGATATTTTCGACTGCTAGTTGGTCAGCTTATTTCTCACTCTCTGCAACATAAGACATTTGAAACGGCGTTTTCCTAACAGGAAATTACATGAGAGAGATTGGAGGAGCGCTTAGTGGGTTTGGAGCGAGATGCGTTTGAAGGAAGGAAGGACTTCTACTCCAGCGCGACCAGCAATCGGTGGAATTTCCGCGAAAACTCGGGATTCTAGCGAAAACTCGGATGTGGTTGATTAGGGAACGCTTGCACGTTTTGCGAGGGAATCTCGGGCTTTTTGGTTAGGTACATCGCTGATTCTTCAGGATCAGCAGCTTAAGAAAGTCTTGAGACGAAAAGCGCACAAATCCGCTCAGGCGATTCTCCAGCCAAGCGGGACGCTTGTTTTGCAAGCTATCGCGAGCCCAATCAGGGACTTAAGCGAAAGTGTACGGTGAACCCTTTTTACACCGCATTCCCCGTGAGATCAACAACTCGCGTTCAATGCAGAAGTTTCTTAGGCAGTTCTCGTGGTGCCCAAACCCCGCAGGCCAAGTTTAGGAGCGGCAGAAAGTGGGCTTAAATGGTTGAGGGGGTGGTATATAGGAACGGCAAAATGCTCCCTCCCGGCTTAGGAGGGTGGCTACCAGATCGAAACATTTAAGAGATGTCAAGGAGGGGGGATAGCGCAAAACGACCTTGCTGAGAAACCAATGACCGAGATCGTTCCACACTTCCACCGAATCCTAGGTAAAGGATGGGCAACCCACAACGGTTTATTTTATGGTCGCAGAAGAAAGGCCACAAGTGACAACGACCAACCGACCGCAATATACGCGAACATCACACCCTGCAAAAGGACGCCTTTCACGGGTTGCAGCTGGTGTCCCGTTTGGGTCGAGTATGGCGGGGTCTTTCTCAAGCGCCTGTAAGATTGAAAGGCGCTTCCCGCCGGCAACAAAATGAATAGGGGAAGCAACACAGGCAGCGGGGAATTCCAGTTTGTCGGCCCCAGTTTGTGAATTCCAATGACTGCACGTATCGCAAGTAACTCGGCAGTAGTAACTAGAATAATATTGATGGTCCAATAAACTTGGATCGCGTACCTGCTAGCTACGTATTGCTGGTCCTTGTTATTAAAATCTGACACTCCTGCCTCCTTCGAGAAACTTAGTTGTGCGTGGCCTACCCGCCAGTGAGCCAGTTACATACTTCTCCCACACCGACCTCAACTGCGCCTACCCCCATGGCAACCCCACCTCCAAACTGAAGTCCAAGACCCACCGGTACGCCGACACCGGTTAACTCTAGACCCGTGCCGACCAGAAAGCTAACACCGCCAACCCCAGCGGTGATGTTTCCGGCACGGTTTATTGCACCACAGATTGGCTTCGGTTTCGGCGGATCTTGTGGCTTCGGTTTTGGCTTAGGCTGCTGCGGCTGATTCGGCTGGTTGCCGTTACTCCCGCCACCTTGTCCGGATCCACATTGACCCGAGGATGCGCACGAAGGAGGAACAGGAATAAGATTAGAAGGGCCGGTAAATCCGCAAACCCACTCGCCATTAATTTGGATACCCCCAAGGGTGTTCGGACAACGAACACAAGTGCCGTCAACGTTCTGTGTTCCGGCAGGACACACTATTGATCTTAATATTAACCCCAGCGGATCAACAAAACTCAGCGGGTTGTTCGCCACGTACGCGTATCGGTTCCAGCTCTGCGGATTGCTAGGATCAACGGCGTACAGCCCAGCCGGATCAGGTGAAGCCCAACGGCCATGACCCGTGCGGTATTCGCGGAACATAAAGTCAAAGAGGTTCGTGGACCAGCCGCCCCCTTCAGTATCCTGATTCTGGTCTGTGAATGACAGGTCAGGAGTTGTCCCCGAGGCATTGTAGTCTTCGCCATAGGGAGCGTAGGCCACGTCATAATACTTCGTTCGGCTTGGTGTAGTCGCCAGGCGAGAACTGCCCAAGTAATCGGCGTGCCGATAAAAAGCCAATCCACTACTGTTGTAGACCGCCCGCGCACCTCCGGGCAACTTCACAAAGGCATTCACTAATGTTTGCCCGTTCATCAAGGCCAGCTTCATGCCATATGGCCCATAAACGATTTCGGTGTGATTTGAACCCCTGGTTTGTTCGATCATCCGATCTAGAGCATCGTAGATCATCGTGACCGTCGATCCGTCTACGCTTAGCATATTGCCGTCCGCATCCCAGGTGTACGTATGTGTTAAATCATTCTTGAGGTTTCCGTTTGTATCGTAGTAGTTCGTGGATCCAGCTGGACCTCCGGTGAGCTGATAATACTGGTTTGTCGGCGAGGTGCTTGTTCCGCTAGCGCCGGTATATGTGGGAAGAAATTGTGCCGTGCCGGTCTTAGTTATGTTTCCAAAAGCGTCGTATGGCCCGAAAGTCTGTGACCAGGCGGAGGAGCAGTCTGCCTTTACTAGTCGCCCCAGATCATCGTATCCAGCAACTGACGCGCCAGGGTCGCCATACTTGCACGTCTGCGTATTTGCCGCGTTGATCTGATCCGTGAGCACCAGCTTTTGGAGGGTACCGTTGTAGTTCCAGGTAAGCGCACCTGTCACAGACTGCGGCCCCGTTCCCATGTTGAACTTAGATCGACATGGGCCCTCGAGTGCGTTCTTCCGTAACCAGAGAGACTCAGAAATACACTTGCCTTCTCAACTGTACTAGCGTATTAATACAGCGTGCTCTTCCATGTAAATCCCTCTTCCGGTGTTCCGATTTACGTTCAAATCGAGAATCAGGTGAAGAACGCGGTTGCAGCGGGAGCCCTGAAAAAGGATCAGCCAATCCCATCTGTACGGAAGTTGGCGTCTGACTTGGGTGTCAACCCGAATACCGTTGCACGTGCATACCAGGAGCTAGAACACGGCGGTGTCATCAGGACCGTTCCTGGTGGTGGAACCTACGTTTGTGCCAATACACCACGGTTCCTCAAGTCCGAGAAGCTTCGTCGTTTACAGCCCTACGCCCGACAGATTGCCGTCGAAGGTACACAGTTAGGTCTTACGGATGGAGAAATCGTGAAGGCCGTCGAGGAAGAGTTGGCAAAACTGGGAGTGCAGGTATGAGGGAACTCGCAATTTGTACTGATCGGCTCGCAAAAGCTTATGGCGACATCGCTGCAGTTCGGGGTCTTGATCTCAAGGTCCCGCGGGGCTCGATCTATGGTTTTCTGGGACGCAACGGCGCAGGCAAAACAACAACAATCAAGATGTTGCTAGGCCTGGCGCGCCCAACCTCTGGTTCTGCTCGGGTGTTGGAAATGAACATTCGAAGCAAACGCATGGCCATCCTTCGCCGTACCGCGTTTGTCAGCGAGAAGAAGACGCTATATCCATCGCTAACTGCGTTTGATCTAGTGCGATTTAGTCGCGGTTTTTACCCGACGTGGTCCGACGGTGCAGTGGAGAAGTATTCGCGCCTGCTTGAGATCCCGATGAAACAGCGGTTTGACAAGCTCTCCAATGGGAACCAAACGAAGGTATTCCTGTTGCTAGCGCTTTGCCAAGGAGCGGATTTACTAATTCTGGATGAGCCGACAACTGCTCTTGATCCCGTTTCTGTCGATCAGTTTTTGCGTTTGCTGGTGGAGGATGCCTCCGACCGGGGCTGCACGGTCTTTTTTTCTTCACACCAACTAGAGGAAGTGGAGCGGATTGCCGAATACGTTGGTGTTATCGAAAACGGGAAGTTGCTCATGGAGTCTCGACTCGACGATATCAAGAGCGACTTTCGCCTGATCACGGTTGCTGGGAACGGCCTTCCGACGCAGATCACCTCGCAAGTGCTATCCGTTGATGTCAAAGAGAATTTCTACAGATACGTCGTAACGACGGACGCCGAGGGCTTCAGTGCCCGGCTGTCGGGGAACGGCGCAGCCATCACGGACATCGCTCCTTTGAGCTTGCGCGAGGTCTTTCTACAGCTTGTCAGAAAGGAATAGCTATGTACTTCTGGAAATGCTGGCGAGACACCCGTGCTTTCTTCCTCGTATTTGCATTTATCGCCTCTGCCGCATTACCGGTTGCGGGCGCTGTGGGTGTAGGCGCCAACCTAATCGGGGGATTCGGAGCTACCGTTGTCGTGCCCACGACGCTCTTTATCCTCTTTGTGATGGCCTTGGGGCTCGGGACTATAAGTGCAATCCAGGAATTCACGGATAAGACTGCTCACTTTTTGTTTACGAAACCCCGCACCCGCACGTATTTTGTTTGGTCAAGCTGGGCTGTCGGTTGTGCGGAGTTGATGGTGATTGGTCTGCTGACTTTGTCGGTGGGTTGGCTCACTACCGCACACTATAGCAAGAGTCCATTGAGGTCGGTGCTCATTACTTCAATCCCAAAGCAAGACATTGCTCGTTTGTTTATTTACGCGTTGTTTATTTATAGCCTTACTTACTGTCTGACTGCGGTGTTGCGGAATGGTCTAAAAGGGCTAGGTGCGAGTATCGGAAGCTTAGCTGGTTATCAGGGTTTAGCAATTGCAATTCATTTAAAATGGAACGTCACCCCGCCGATTCTCCCGCTACCAATCGGAAGTCTGCCACCACTCATTAGCAATCTAGTCTGGATATTTGGCGCTCTGCTCTTTGTGGTCGCCGCGCAGCTTGCCGTGGAACGAGCGGAAATTTGACCTTGGTAGCGACGATTTCAGACGTTTTGCTTGCCCATTACACACATATGTAGTAGAACGTAGAACAATTGTAGAGGATACCTTGGCCAAAAGAAAGTTGTCAAAACTCGAGTACCGAGTCATGGAAGGGCTGTGGACTCGGGGAGAACTATCAATCCGCGGAATCCAGGAGTCGTTCCACGGTACGCAAAGGCCCGCTTATACCACAGTTCAGACGACCGTCTATCGAATGGAAACTAAGGGCATCGTGAAAAGAGTCGGGAAGGTTGGCAATTTCCACATATTCGCGGCAGCCCTATCACAGCAAGAAGCGGAAAGACGGTTGCTTGATGAATTCTTGGATTTTTTTGGGGGTCGAAGCCAGCTCTTGATGGCTCGCCTCATCGAGACGGGGAGGCTGTCTCTCACCGACGTGAAGGAAGCCGAAAGATTATTAGAGAAGACGCGTAACGGAAAGGCAAACAAATGACCGACTATTTAGCGCATTTAGCACAATCATCGACGACTGGATTTGCCAACCACCTTTGGCAGTCAAGCGTCTTTGCGCTAGCCGTGTGGCTGCTGACCCTCGCATTACGTCGCAACCAGGCTCGAATTCGATACGTACTGTGGATGCTTGCCTCGCTGAAGTTCTTGCTGCCGTTTTCTCTACTTGTGTCAATTGGCGAGCTCATCCGTTGGCGCGGCACTGCTGCCGTGGCGACGCCTGGGTTTGCCCCTTTTGTGGAAGACATGGCGAATCCTTTTCCCCCGGCGAATGTGGCTGCGACTCCATGGTCCACACAAACTAGTCACGCATTGTCTGCACTCGGTGCCACAGGCGACCATCATGCAAATTGGTTTCTGCTTCTGGTGGGGATTTGGGCGTGCGGAACCCTGTTGATTCTAGGGCGCTGGATTAGCTTGTGGTGGCAGCTCCGAGTGGCCACCCGCAGTGCGAAGGTGATGACAATCGCAGCCGAAATACCTGTGCTGTCCCTAGAAACGCAAATTGAACCTGGGATATTCGGCATTTTCCGTCCGGTGCTGCTTTTGCCCGCGGGAATTACAGAACGACTGACGCCAGCGCAGCTCGGTGCAATTGTCGCCCATGAGATGTGCCATGCCCGCAGGCGCGACAACTCAACGGCAGCACTGCATATGCTGATTGAGGCGCTGTTCTGGTTTAACCCTGTGGTGTGGGGCATCGGATTCGCGTTAGTCCATGAAAGAGAGAGGGCTTGCGACGAATCCGTGCTGCGGTCCCAAGGCGATGCTCTTGCTTATGCCGAAAGCATTTTGAGCGTATGCAAGTTCTGCGTCGAAGTGCCATTGCCGTGCGTCGCAGGAGTGGCCGGTTCCGATCTGAAGAAGCGGATCAGTCACATCTTGGCGGATCAGGTCGGACGCAAGCTCAATTTCAGTCGAAAATTGGTGTTGAGCACGGCTGCGATCCTGGCCATCGGCTTGCCCATATTTTTTGGCATCGTTCGAGAACAGCTGCAGGCACAGGTCGCTGCCCAAAAGGGCGAGATCGCAGGGACATGGCAAGGAACTCTGCATATACCTCAAAAAGACTTGCGGACAGTGCTGAAGATCACGGGCACAGCTCCCAACAATCTAAAGGCTACTTTGTACAGCATTGATCAGGGCGGCCAGGCGATTCCCGCATCGTCGGTGAGCTTTGAAGGAGGCATTCTGAAGTATGCGATTGAAATGATCGACGGCAGTTACGAAGGCAAGATGTCGGCTGATGGCAACTCGATCACGGGGACGTGGAAGCAGGGGCCGGGCTCATTGCCGCTGGTCTTAGCTCGCGCGACCCCGGCTACGGAGTGGTCAATCCCGGAACCTCCACCGAAGTTGCCGGCCATGGCAGCGGACGCAAATCCAGCGTTTGAAGTCGCCACCATCAAGCCGAGCAAACCGGACGAGCCTGGAAGAAGTTTTTTGGTTCGCGGAGCTCGTTTTACCACGGTGAACACAACAACGGCAGACCTGATCAACTTTGCTTACGATGTGCAAGCCAAGCAGGTTGTGAACGCAGCAGCGTGGGTTGAGTCAGACAAATTCGATATCGATGCGCAACCCGATGCTCCCGGCACACCGAATGACAAACAACTAAAAACCATGGTTCAGAAGCTGCTTGCGGACCGATTCCAGCTTAAGTTTCACGAGGACAAAAAAGAGATGTCGGCCTACGTCCTCACAGTTGCAAAAAATGGTCCCAAACTCACAAAAAGCCAAGGGGATCCAAACGGCCTACCTGCGCTTTTCTTCCGACAACTCGGGTACCTTACGGTGCGGAATGCGACCATGGGGAACCTTGTCCACTTGATGCAGTCGGCCGTGCTGGATCGTCCTGTCGTCGACCAGACTGGCCTCGAAGGCAAATGGGACTTCAACCTGAAGTGGACGCCCGATGAATCGCAGTTCGCCGGGATGGGAATAAAAGTGCCTCCTCCGAGCGACGCGGCCGATGCTCCGCCGCCGCTGTTTACTGCGATTCAGGAACAGATTGGGTTGAAGCTGGAGTCGGGCAAAGCTCCAGTGCCCGTACTCGTACTTGACCACCTTGAAAAGCCTTCCCCTAACTAGAGGCCGATGACGTTGTGGAGGCGAGCACAGTGTAGGCTGCTGCAGTTCCTCTGTATCGCGGTTTTGCAGCTCAGTTCCTTGGCACACGGGTCTGAATACCACGGCCAAGTGTTCTGTGGTGCCATGCCGGTACCTGGCGCGACCGTTGTTCTGACGCGTGGAGACCAGCGATTTGCCACGATAACGGACCGGCAGGGTCTTTATGAATTTCCCGACGTTGCAGACGGGCCCTGGAAAATTCATATCGACATGCAAGGTTTCGTGCCGATTGATGCCGATGCGACGATTGGCCCAGACGCGCCGCATAACAGCTGGCAATTGAAACTCCTCCCTTTGGCGCAAATTGCTCCTAAAGCCGAGGTGAGCCCGTCTACCCAAACGACACCGGAATTGTCCGCCCGTACTGAGAATGGACCAGGCGATTCCGTGAGTGATTCTGACGCTCCATCCTCCCCACAGGAATTTAACGAGCACCCGCAAGACGAGGGCCTGGTTATCAACGGAAGTGCCAATAATGCTTCGACCTCGCCATTCCGCTTGCCTCCTGGCTTTGGAAATCGCCGTCCTGGCTCTAAAGAGTTGTACACGGGCGGGATCGGGGCGATTTTCGGTAACTCGGTGCTCGATGCTCGCCCAGACTCGCTAACGGGTCTGTCCTTGCCAAAACCTTTGTATAGTCAGCTCACAGGTGTATTCACACTGGGCGGTCCGCTCAAAATTCCGCACCTGCTGAACCATGGGCCCACATTTTTCTTTGCGTATGAGCGCATGCGGGACCGAAATGCCGTTACCCAGTCAGGGCTTGTACCCACGCCTGCCGAGCGGATCGGCGATCTTTCGGGATTAAGAAACGCGCAAGGCCAGCCGGTCACAATTTATGATCCGGCCAGCGGATTGCCAGTGACCGGGCAGATTCCGGTAAGTCCGCAAGCCCAAGCTCTTCTCAAACTGTATCCGCTTCCCAATGTTTCGGGGCAATCACGTTACAACTATCAGACTCAGGTGCTCAACAACGACCACCTGGATGCATTGCAGCTGCGGCTTGATAAGTCGATTGCCCGAAAAGACCAGATCTATGGCAGCGTAAGCATGCAGAGTTCGCGAACCGATAACACGAACCTTTTTCATTTTCTGGACACCACAAGCACTTTGGGTATCGATTCACGTGTCAACTGGTCGCACCTGTACCGTCACGAATGGCTGGTGTTAGTGGGGTACCGCTTTACTCGCCTGCGTACGTCGATTCATCCAGAATTCGCCAATCGTGAGAATGTCTCTGGCGACGCGGGAATATTGGGGAATGACCAGCACCCCACGGAGTGGGGCCCGCCAACACTCGGCTTCGCAAGCGGAATTTCCAGCCTGAGCGACGCGGAAAGCTTATTCAATCGCAACCGCACAGACGAGCTCTCCGTTAAGGTCTCTGAAACACGCTGGCATCACACGCTCACATTCGGCGGCGATTTTCGCAAGCAGGAGTTCAATGAACGCACGCAGCAGAATCCCCGCGGTGTTTTCACATTTACTGGTGCCGCAACCAGCGCGAATGCGGGTAGCGGAAGCTCAAGCGGCTCTGACCTCGCGGACTTTTTGTTCGGCATTCCGGATACGAGCACACTGGCCTTTGGCAACGCTGATAAATATTTCCGAGAACCGGTTTACGACGCGTACGTGACAGATGATTGGAGGCTGCGCCCAGAACTTAGCGTTAACGCAGGCATTCGATGGGAATATGGCGCTCCGATCTCGGAGTTATTCGGCAGACTTGTCAATCTGGACGTTGCACCGGGATTTTCGGCGGTGGCGCCGGTTGTGGGCAAAAATCCTTCCGGCTCACTGACGGGCAAGACGTACCCAAATTCGCTCATCTGGCCAGACAAACGTGGCTTTCAGCCGCGGGTTGGCATCGCGTGGAGACCGATTCCGGCGTCAACACTAGTCGTGCGAGCGGGCTACGGGATCTACGACGACACATCCGTGTATCTCCCGCTTGCAGAAATGATGGCGCAGCAGGCACCGCTGTCAACCAGTCTCAGTCTGGCCAACAGCGGAACGTGTCCCCTAACCTTGGCCAACGGTTTTCCCAACTGCGCAGGTTTCATTGCGGATCAATTTGGCATCGATCCGAATTTCCGTGTGGGTTATGCACAGGTATGGCAATTGAGCATGCAGCGGGACTTGCCGGGAGCCATGGTCGTGATCGCGAGCTATATGGGGATCAAAGGTACTGATGGGTTGCAGGAGTTTCTGCCCAATACCTATGCTCCAGGCGCTCAAAACCCCTGCTCCACATGCCCACTCGGTTTTGTTTATGCCACGTCGGGCGGCAATTCGAGCCGCCAAGCGGGTCGTTTGCAGCTGCGGAGGCGCTTACGTCGCGGAGTTACGGCAAGTCTGGACTACACGTATGCGAAGGCAATCGACGACGACGCGCAGGTAGGAGCTCTCGGCCGGGGTGCAACATCGAGCCGAGAACAATCAGAGTCTAATCAGAATCCTTTCATCAGTATGTCGCAGACAAGCACGGCGCCGCCGATGATCGCACAAAACTGGCTTAATTTGACGGCAGAACGCGGTCTTTCCGCATTTGATCAACGTCACTTGTTGAAAGCACAAGTGCAGTACACAACTGGTATGGGGCTCGGCGGAGGCACGCTGTTGAGTGGCTGGAGAGGAAGGTTCTTCAAGGAATGGACGGTGCTGACCGCACTATCCGTGGGCACCGGTCTTCAGCAGACGCCGATTTTCCTCGCCGCAGTGCCTGGTACGGGCGTGACCGGAACTATCAGACCTGACCCGACCGGTGCACCGGTATATGCAGCATCGGGTGGGCGGTTCTTGAACGTTGCAGCTTATAGCGCGCCAATTACCGGGCGATGGGGTACGGCTGGACGAGGATCAGTGACGGGACCTGGCCAATTCGGATTTGATGCATCGCTCTCGCGAACCTTTCGGTTCCGTACAAAATTGAACCTAGACGTTCGCGCAGACGCTATCAACATTCTCAATCACCCGGTCTTTACCGCCTGGGACACGACCGTCAACAGCGCCACGTTCGGTTCTCCCGTGGCGGTGAGACCAATGAGGAGTATGCAGGTAGCAGGAAGATTGAGGTTTTGATGCGGCAGGTAAGAGCATTTGTCTTAACGGTAGCCATCTTCTTGAGCTGGTCGACGGCGGCACAGCAGGTTGGGACAAACGCGACCTCTGGCCAGAGCGCGGACTACACCTTCAAAGCAAATTCGCAGTTGGTGATCGAGAACGTCGTCGTTAAGGACAAGAACGGAAATTTCATCGACGGGCTGACAGCGAAGGATTTCGCAGTGAGCGAGGACGGTGCCGCGCAGACGATCCGCTTCTGCGAGCATCAAAAACTTTCACCTGCTACGCCTGTTCCAGTGGCGCCGACCGATCAAGAAGAGATCACGATTTACAAAACACTTGTGCGTACGCAGATCACACCAGAGCCACCGAGCAGCTCGACCTACAGGGATCATCGCCTTATCGTTTTGTACTTCGACATGACTGCCATGCCTCCCGAGGACCAGATGAGGGCACTGGCAGCGGCGGAGAAATTCGTGCGGACGCAGATGACTTCGGCCGACCTTATTTCGATTATGCGTTATGCCGGGGGGGCGGTGGACGTGCTGCAGGACTTCACAGCCGAACGCAACCGGTTGCTCAGTATTCTGCAGACGTTGATTGTCGGCGAAGGTCAGGGCTCAGCAGAATCCATTACTGACGCGAGCAGTGCCGATACCGGTGCCGCTTTCGGGCAGGATGATAGCGAGTTCAACATCTTCAATACTGACCGGCAGCTTGCGGCTCTGCAGACTGCTGCCAAAATGCTTAGTCAAGCGAGCGAGAAAAAGTTACTTGTCTACTTTGCGAGCGGCCTGCGGTTGAACGGAATGGACAACCAGGCACAGCTTCACGCGACGATTGATGCCGCTATTCGCGCGGGGGTGTCTTTCTGGATGATCGATGCAAGGGGGCTCGTGGCCCAAGCACCGATTGGAGATGCGACCCAAAGCTCGCCTGGCACAGTGGATGTCTACTCAGGAAATGCCGAGCAGGTGGTGAGCGACAAGTTCCAGCAATCGCAAGACACCATGTACGCGTTAGCGGCGGACACGGGTGGCAAGGCATTCTTCGATAACAACGATTTGGTGCGTGGCATCGTCCAAGCGCAACGTTCGATTTCCGACTATTACATCGTGGGCTATTACACGACAAATAGTGCGCAGAACGGGCATTTCAGGCGTGTCGAGATCAAGGTCGATCCATCTCTTGGCGCCAAACTGGACTACCGTCACGGTTATTACGCAAACAAAGAATTCAGTCGATTCACGGCGGTTGATAAGGAACGTCAATTGGAAGACGCACTCATGCTCGGCGATCCCATCACCGACCTAACGATCGCCATGGAAATTGACTACTTTCAGTTGAACCGAGCGGAGTACTTCGTGCCGTTCGTAGTGAAAATCCCTGGAAGTGAACTGGCTTTAGCCAAACGCTTTGGGTCGGAACATACGCTCATCGATTTCGTCTGCGAGGTCAAAGACCTGGTCAGTGGGATTACGGTAAGCAATCTGCGTGACTACATCAACGTAAAACTCAGCGATGCCACAGCTGCCGAACTGGGACATCGTCCGATTGAATACGATTCTGGATTTACACTTTTTCCGGGGCGGTATTCCATCAAATTTCTAGCGCGGGACGATGAGACGGGAAGGATTGGAACCTACCAGACAACTTTTGTGATTCCAAACTTGGTCAAAGAGAGCAGTCGTATTCCGATCAGTTCCGTAGTACTAAGCAGCCAGCGAGTCGAAGCAAAGGAAGCCCTGTATAACGTTATGCGCGGCAAGAGCGAAGCAAAGGAATTGGCAGCGAATCCGCTGGTTATGAACGGAAGCAAACTGATTCCCAGCGTGACACGAGTGTTCAGCGCCCGTCGGGGTTTGAATGTGTTTCTGCAGGCGTATCACGAGAATGGCACAACTGCACCGAACGCTCCGAATCCTTCATTAATTGCCTATGTTGGTCTTTATCGCGATCGCAAGAACGTCTTTGAGACTCCTGTCAAAGTCGCAACCGCCGGGTCAGCCAGCCGGCTCGGGACAGCGCCCATCAGCTTCAACATAAAGCTTAACGGCATCACGCCCGGTCGTTACGATTGCCAGGTGAGCGTTCTTGATCCCAATGAGAGTAAGGTAGCGTTCTGGGTCTCGCCTATTGTTGTAGTCCCTTGAGTGTTTTGGATCGACACTACCCATAGGGAGAAAGCAATGGCAATATTCGAAACGTGGTTCTCGAAAAGAAGATGGCAGTACGTCAGGGATCATCCATTGCTTTTCGGCATCATGCTGGTGCTTGTGTTTGTCGCCTACTTGCTAAAACATCGGTGAAATGGACTGGTCAGAACAGCCCCGGCACAACTGCCCACCTCTGCTTTCGATATTGTTCGTAGGAACTCCCGAATGCAGTTCCTAAACTCTTCTCCTCAAGTCGAATTTTGCGAACATACGCAACGATGGCAATTGCAACCCCGATTAGCGCCAGCCATTCGCCCATGACGAGAGCGGTACCGAGATACATCGCGAGCAAGCCAGTGTAGATAGGATGCCGTAGCACTCGGTACGGCCCAGACTCGATCAATTGGTGAGCGACTTTGATAGAGATTTCCCCGCTCCAGTTTGAGCCAAGATGACGCCGTGCCCAGATCGCGAAAAGCAAGCCAGCCCACTCCAGAGAGAGTCCAGTAATCATGAAAGCGTGAGAGACAGGTGCGAATCTACCAAGGACTCTCAACGGCGCAGCAGCCAGCAAGAATGCCGCATTCGTTAGCCAGACGTGGAAAGCACGGGAGTGCCGCGTCTCGGCACACTTTGTAGCAGCGGATTTCTTGCCGAGAAAATCCCAGTAGAGGCTGAATAGTACCCATGCTGCCAATGCCATGACCAGCAGATGACGATGGGCGAGCAAGGGCGCGTCTAAAAAGCGGGATACCAGATGAGCGTGCATGACTTATCCGCCTAGCTCCTTGCTTCCTGCTTCGCCATCTGCCACCGTGCCTCCTCCATTCCGATCTTGCTGGTCAATCCTTTCTCGCAAACGACGATAGTACGTGCCCGGATCATCCGGGCCTCCCTGATCGTCGTCCTCTTCTCTCTCCCTGAGCTTCTCCTCGATCTCATACTGAATTGACGGTCTTGCGATAGCCTGAAGCTGCTGCAATGCGTTGCCTACAGAAGAAGCAGACCAGTAGACCCGGCGACCTTTCCAAAACCAAATTCGTCCAATCACGACGTAAAGAACAATGCAGACCACTGCTACCGCCATGCCGATCTGCACCATACGATCTAAGTTGTCGAAGAAATCCATGTTCACAACACACCTTTCCGCTGTGGCTCACAGCCGTAAGACACAGTGACTGAGCGCCGGACATCGCGCTGCGCACGTTTGACAAAGTCGTAATGAAAAGAGGGACTAGCGGCTACACAGAGGTTGGAGGCGGACGATCAAATAATGCAGTAAGACACGGGGTGTTCGGAAGTCGAGGGCGGGACAGAGCGATCCTGCCCAATGGGACGGAGATCAAAACTAATTCGAGGAGAATCTTTAGTACGGGGACGAAGAAGACAGGCTGCCCGAAGAATCCGACGAGGAGCAGCACCGGAACCAAAATGACGACTCCGATAACCAGCCCCGTCCTAAAGTCGCGATGGCGCCTTAGCCGCATGTCTGTTGACGATACTACTCGCGAAGCTCGGTACGTACAAGATACCACTGCGATTCTAACCGTGTTGTCGGGGTAGCTCGAAAGCTCGCGCTCCAGAGAGCATAGTCGCAGTTCTAGCGATGTGGGATACTGACCTCCATGACTCTCCAAGAATGTCGCCGCTTCTATGCCGAGGGGATCAAATTAGCAGCGAACGTGCAGTCGAGTTCCCTGATCGAAGCTTTTGCCCATGTACCACGGGAGAAGTATCTCGGCTCGGGACCTTGGAAGATCGTAACAATGGGATCGGGGCTAGTGGGTCGCCCAATGTACGTCGAAACTCCGGATGCTGATCCGCGCCATCTATATCACAACTTACTGGTATCTCTGGATTCTTCCCGTGATCTGAACAACGGCGAACCTGCGGGGCTCGCCAGATGGATCGACGCACTTGAACTGAAAAGCGGGGATCGTGTGTACCACCTAGGCTGTGGAGTTGGCTACTACACCGCAATAATTGCTGAGGTCGTCGGGGCAGACGGCGATGTGTTGGCTAGCGAATTCGATCCCGATCTCGCAGGGCGAGCAAAGACGAACCTCGCTGGATACGCACACGTGACCGTGGTGAGCGGCGATGGAGTTGCTGTTGACCCCGGCGAAAGGGATGCGATTCTTATCAATGCTGGCGTAAGCCACCCTCACCCAAAATGGTTGGACAGCCTCCGCGATGGGGGCAGGTTGGTTCTCCCATTGACCATGAGTATTGGAATGGGCACCAGCCCGAATCTCGGTTCTGGCGTCATGGCGAAGTTCACGCGGATCAGCGATACCTACTCCGCCCAGGTAGTCACTCCGATAGCAATCTTCTCGTGTATTGGAATGCGAGATGCAGAAAAGGAGCAAGGACTCAAAGAGGCGATGAAAGCTGGAAAGTTGTTCAAGATGCGCTCGCTTCGCCGCGATGCCCATGAATCGAACGATACCTGCATCGTGCACAGCGCCGAAATGTGCCTGAGTAGCGCGGAGCTTGGCGCGATTACGGCTGCGTAGGAATGGAAGCCTCTCTCCGGTGCAGAAGGTATCCCGGCCGAACCAGCATCGGACGAAAAATCGACCATTGAAAACAGACCACTTGGGGCTGCCCTGCGGCAGCCCTTTTTGGCCAGCGGTGATTATTGAGGGTTCCTCCTCCGAATCCTGCCGTTGAATGCCTAAGAAGTCTGTGCTGATCCAGACATCCCAAGGCTCAACCTCGCGGCTCGCCCTTGCATCGCCAACTCCCAATCGAACGCCACTCGTGAAACGAATACCGAAGTGAACAAGTTGGTGATTAGGCCAAGGACGAGCGTTGTTGCAAACCCTTTCACTGGTGGAGTCCCAAAGAGAAAGAGGAGAACGCACGACACCACGGTGGTGACGTGAGTATCAATGAGCGTGGCAAACGCTTTGGAAAAGCCAGCAGTAAGTGCTGTCCTAACGGATTTTCCCGCCTTTAGTTCCTCGCGGATGCGCTCAAATATCAGGACGTTGCTATCAACAGCCATGCCAATCGTCAAAACCACACCTGCGATTCCCGGCATGGTCAATACTGCTCCGAAACACGAGAGTGCGGCGAGAAGCAGCAGTCCATTTAGAGCGAGCGCGAGTGTCGCATTCGCGCCAGCCCAGCGGTAGTAGAGCAGCATAGTTGCAACGACCGCCACCAGACCAGCAGAACCAGCTTCCAAGCCGCGATGCATAGAATCGGCACCCAGAGATGCTTCCACGGTGTGCTGTTGCATCAGTTCGATTGACGCTGGGAGTGCGCCAGAACGCAACTTGACAGCGAGGTCTTGAGATTCTTGCACGGTCTTCGCGCCGCGAATTTCTCCAGAATCGCGAATCACATCCTCGATCACCGGCACGCTTAGTATCTCGTCGTCGAGGACGATCGCCGAACGTTTGCCGATGCTGTCTGCAGTGTACTTCTGAAACCGTTTGGCAGCATCGGTGGTCAGGTTGAAAGTGGTGACTGGTTGTTCTGTTGAGTCCACTGATGTACGGGCATCTCGCAAGTCCGTGCCTCGAATTACCGGTTGGCTACGTACCACGTACCACATCCGCTCTCCACTCGGCGACGGTCTCGTCGCGACCAGCTTGTCGCTGTACGGCACCACACCTCCGAACTCCGCAGCGGCATCTGCTGGACTTCTATAGGGGCCGCCTTCGACGGAGTACCATTCCAGCACTCCTCGGCTCTGGAGCAAGTCCTTGACTCGCGAGAGATCACTAACTCCCGGAACCTGCACCAACAGTTCATTGCCTTGACTTCCGTATAGCTGAATGCTGGTCTCGGACACCCCATAAGCGTTAATGCGGCTTTCCAATATCTGTCTAGTCTGTTCGACAACCTCTCGGATTCTGTCGGTGGATGTCCCCTCAACATTGACTCGGAGGA
>Ga0068855_100000652_pt1 | contig 42351 bp, 44 predicted proteins | sample KBSCornC52_FD_66592 | JGI IMG/M metagenome (GOLD analysis project Ga0068855, IMG submission 66592) | Corn rhizosphere microbial communities from Kellogg Biological Station, Michigan, USA - KBS Corn C5-2 | ecosystem: Host-associated > Plants > Roots > Rhizosphere > Soil ... | reverse complement strand
GTAGGCCGGCAACCCATTGAAAGGGACACCCTATATAATGTGGTGACGGATTATACCAACTTTGAATTCCCGGAAGAAGCAAAACCACAATTTTACAGATTGCCTGTTATTAATTAAGGGTCATTGAGTCATTGGGTCATTAGTCATTGGATGGCGGAATAATGTAATGACTAATGACACAATGACCAATGACATAATGACCAATGACAAAAACACTATACATCGTCCGCCATGGACAAACAGATTTAAACAAACGCGGTATTATACAGGGGCGGGGGATGGACACCAATCTTAACGATGAGGGCCGGCACCAGGCACAATTGTTTTTTAATGCTTATAAAACCGTTCCTTTTGATAAAATTTACGTTTCGGCGCTAAAACGTACCCAGCAGAGCGTACAGCAATTTATCGACCTGGGGATCCCATTCGAAAAGCTTTCGGGGCTCGATGAGTTGGGTTGGGGAATACACGAAGGACAACCGCCAACTCCTGAAAATAAAATTGAGTTTATGCAGATCATGCGCGACTGGACCGCAGGTCGCCTGGATTCGAAATTTGAGGGTGGCGAAAGTCCGAATGAAGTAAAGGCCCGCCAGCTGGAGGCCATGAAAGTGATCATGAGTCACCCCGAAGAAAAAAACGTGCTGATATGTATGCATGGCCGCGCTTTAAGACTGCTGTTGTGCGTGCTTACCGAGAGGCCACTAACCGAAATGGATAGCTTTCCGCATCAAAATCTTGTTCTATATAAAGTCACCTTCGACGGCGAAAAATACCATATCGTGGATTTTAACAACGCCGACCATTTTAAAAACGCTTAATACTACCTGTGAATAAAATCAGAATATCAGCTGTTAGCTATACCAATACCAAACCCTTTATATACGGACTTCAACATTCGGACATCCCCGAAAAAATTGAACTGAGCCTGGATAACCCAACCGATTGTGCCCAAAAACTGATTGACAATGTGGTGGACATCGGGCTTATCCCTGTTGCCGCTACTTTGAGTTTACCTGTTTGGGAAATCGTATCGGCTTATTGTATTGGCTCAGTTGGGGCGGTAAATTCAGTTTTTATATTCAGCAATTGCGATATCAGGGAAGCCAAAGTTTTGCAGCTGGACCCGCAATCGCGGAGCTCCAATAATTTAGCGCGCGTTTTGGTCAAAAACTTCTGGAAAGCAGATGAACTGACCATTGTTACGAACGCTTCAGATTATGCCGAATCGGCCGATCCGCATACCGCTTTTGTGCAAATCGGCGACCGAACCTTCGGGAAAAAAGAAAAATACCCGTTTGTATACGACCTGGGCGCCGAGTGGAAAAATTTTACAGGCCTGCCTTTTGTTTTCGCTGCCTGGATAGCCAACAAACCGATCCCGCAGGATTTTATGGCCGAATTTAACGAGGCCCTCAAATACGGGCTCGACCATCGCATCGAATTGCTGAAACAACTACCCGCCACACCCGGAATAGATCTGGAGGATTACCTGATGCACAAACTTGATTTTGAACTTACCGAAGATAAAAAGAAGGCTTTGTACCTGTTTTTAGATTATATCAAGGCCCTCTGATTTGAAGATTTGGTAATTTGAAAATGTTTCGATTTGAAGATGTGTTAATTTGAAGATTTGAAAATTAGGATTTCACGGCTTGCCATCATTTTCAAATTAACCAATCGTCAAATTTTCAAATTGATCCTCATTTTCAAATTGACACATCATCAAATTTTCAAATCAACTAAACCATCGGCCCCAAAATGTATCCAATAAACAAACGGGACATTTTAGGTGTTTTAGCTAATCATGAAGGACTTCTATTATATTTTAGGGATACAGCCAAACTGCAGTTCGGATGAAATAAAGGAAGCCTACCGTAAACTGTCTAAAAAGCTGCATCCTGATTTAAACCAGGGAGATACCTATTTCGAAAACCGCTTTAAAGACATCAACGAGGCCTTTGAAACCCTGCGCGATCCGGGTAAGAGACACCAGTACGACGAACAATTAAAAAGCGCCGGTCCGAGACGGCGTACCGAACAAGCGCCACCATCCGCATTTACTAAATATAAAAGAAGAGGCCCTGGCCTGGGCATGACCGTTGTTTTGGTTTTGCTGGCGCTGATAATAGGCGATTATGCGGTGCGGTATTATAATAAAAGAGCAAAGCCAAGCGATAGTAAGCAAACGGTTGCCGTGGTTAACCCGGTGCCTGTAACGGTTTATCATCACCATAAAAGGAAACATCATTTAAAAAACAAAATTGCGGGCGATTCGTCAAAACGTGATTTTGATATAGCCGATAATGCGGCATCTCATCCTAAGGCTGTTACAAATCCGGTTAAAGCCAAACCTGTTGTTGATTCAGGCCAACCCAAATCATCGCCTGTATCTATTAAACCAAAGCCTGCGGTTAACCCGCTACCTGTTGTGAATAACCCGCAAACATCCGGAAACGGGAGTTTTTTATATGCTACCAATATAAAGGCCAATGCCACCGGCATTATTAATATGCGGCGGCATCCCGATTTCAGCTCAGATGTTATCGGCACCATCCCTGCAAATTCAAAGGTTTTTGTACTGCAACGGGGCGATGATTATTATCGCATAGCTTTTAACGCCAATATTGGGTACGTGCCTAAATGGGCGCTGATGGTTAAATAGGCCAGCCACTTCCAAATTGTTATTTTAGTCGGCAAGTCTCGCTGCATTGTCGAACCCATCCCTTTAAGTGTTTAAAACATTATTGTTTAAAACATATTATGTTTATCTTAAACACTTAAAATTACCTCTATGACAATAACTCAAACTTTAAAAGGACAAGCTGCCCTGGTGACGGGCGCCGATAGCGGCATTGGCAAGGGCGTTGCCATGGCATTGGCCGCGGCGGGCGCCAATGTTGTAATTAACCATGTGGATGCACATGAAGTAGCCCAGCAAACTGTTGATGAAATAGCAGCAGCGGGCGGCAATGCGTACGCCATTCATGCTGATGTGAGCGACGAAGCCGAAGTACAGGCCATGTTTGCCGAAATGTACCAGCAATACGGCACCATCGACATTTTGGTAAACAACGCAGGCCTGCAAAAGGACTCCAAATTTGTGGATATGACTTTGGCGCAGTGGAATACCGTGATTGGCATAAACCTTACCGGTCAGTTTTTGTGTGCCAGGGAAGCGTCCCGCGAATTTATCCGCAGGGGAGTAGTGCCCGAACGCAGCAAAGCGGCCGGAAAGATCATTTGCATGAGCAGCGTGCACGAGGTTATTCCATGGGGAGGCCATGTAAACTATGCTACCAGTAAAGGCGGCGTAATGATGCTGATGAAAAGCATGGCGCAGGAACTGGCCCCGCATAAGATCAGGGTGGTATCCATTGGCCCTGGAGCCATCCAAACGCCTATAAACAGAAGCGCATGGGATACCCCCGATGCATTAAATAAGCTGTTAACCCTTATACCCTATAATAGAATAGGCGAACCCGAGGATATCGGCAAGCTGGCTACCTGGCTGGTATCGGACGAAGCAGACTACATTACCGGTACCACCATATTTATGGATGGCGGCATGACACTGTACCCGGGGTTTGCTGATAATGGCTAAAGCCGGTTGGAAGGTTGGAACGTTTTAATGTTGTAAGGTTGGAAAGTTGAAAGGTTGGATGGTTGAAAGGTTGGTAGCTGCGCCGTTTGAGGGTTTAAGGGGTGGAAAATTGTAAGTTGGGACCGACTCTGCGATACTTAGTGTTAATTGAAGAAAAAATCCGGGTTCAATTCCTGCCGCCAAACAAGAAATAACATTTCAACTTTACAACCTTCCAACCTTTCAACACTCAAAAAACCGTCATAATTACATTTAAATGACATTTTTGAGGTTAACTTTATGTAAAAAACCTGTTAGAATTAAAATAAAGGCCTTTTTGGGGCCTTTTTTCATTTAGATATTGTAAATAATACACTAAGTGGTTTGCCAAAATTTCAATTTTACACCTTTAAATCGCTATAATTATGAAATTATCATAAAAATGATATAAAATTGAAATAATTATCAATTTTAGTGTATTTTTGTTGCGGATTTAAAATTATATACAACATGAAAAAAGTATTTTTAACAATCGCAACCGCTGCTTTATTCAGCGTAACAGTTTTTGCCGCCGACGGTGGTAAAAAAGGAAATGGTAACACTGCAACTGCATCATATAGTGTACAACAAGAGTTTAACGCCGACTTTGCTGACGCGAAAAACGTAGTATGGACCGTTACTAAAAATTGCCAAAAAGCCGAGTTTATTGAAAACGGCGCCAAGAAAACAGCTTTCTACAACCTGGCCGGCGACTTTTTAGGATTAACACAAGTTGTTGGTTACAACGTTATCCCTGCAAAATCACAAAAGCTGATAGCCGATAAATACAAAGGCTATACTGCTGACCACGTGATCGTGTACATGGCTAACGAAAGCATCAACAGCAACATCGACGGTACATCGTACTTTGTTGACTTGAAAAACGCTGAGCACGAAGCTTTAGTGAGAGTTACCAGCTCTGGTGATCTTGAGTTTTTTAAACAAGTAAAATAAGTCACCCGAAAAATTACAATTGTTTTTTAAGGCCGTCCCCAATATTGGGACGGCTTTTTTTGTTGTGTATAAACGTTAAACACCTATTTGAAATTTTCGCCTTTTCTTTTTGGGTGGCTTGGTGGCGCCAGGCGCAGTATTTGGTTTGGGGTTAATATTTAACTCCGAAGGCAATGTTTTCACGGCCGAATCAGTGCGCAACACACCAGGGTTTACAGGAAGCAGTACACTATCACGGTGCACAATAATATCGTCAGCACCAGGTGTTGTTTGTTTTTCAAGGGAGTCGGCCTTTTGGGGCGGTGATTTTTCTATTCGTCGTACCAGTCCGGGATCTTTAATCGACCGTGCGTCGACCACTGGTTTAGCTATTGACAATTCACTACGTGGTGATGTTACCGGAGCGCTGTCCTTAACAACAGGGGCGGGGGCAAACCGGATGGTTTTTTGCGGGGTTATCCTTTGGTGACTCTGTTTTCGCGATAGATACAACTGTACAGCGCCATATATAAGTACAGCCGTTGAAAAACCCAATAGCAATTTATACAGCCCTTTTATCCCTTTGGGGTTATATGGTTTTTTGATTACCGCAGTAACCGGCATTACGCTATCCAACATAGCCTGCATTTCCAGCCAGTCGGCATTTGGGTCGCCGTCAACGGGGAGCTCATTCCGTTTTTGTTGCCAAAGTTGGGGGTAGTTTAATGCTTTTTTCATTTCTTTTCGCCCCTCCCTTCTTTTGTTAATCCATTGCCTGTTTCCAGTAACCCACGCAATAGCTTCTTCGCTTCGGACAAATGCCAGCGCGAAGTGCCCTCGCTGATGTTTAATTGCTCACCAATCTCCTTGTGCGAAAAACCATCGATCACCGATAAATTAAAAACGGTTTGCGTGGCGTAGGGCAGCGCGCGGATATGCTGTACCAGGTCTTCAAAATATAATTTCTCCAGCGCCTCCGGTGACAAAAATGGTTCATCTTCCTCGGGCAGATCAATCGCCACGTGGTTAAATTTTAGTTCCTTACGGCACACGTCGATAGCTGCAGCAATCATGATCTTCCTGATCCAGCCGCCCAGTCCGCCTTTCTCCGGATCGAAGTTTTTCATCCCCTGGAAAACCTTTAAAAAACCCGAATTAAACGCTTCCCTGGCCGCCTCCTTATCGGGCAAATAACTGTTGCAAACCCTTAACATATCGGCATAGTAAAGCTTGTACAATGCCTGCTGGGCAATGCGGTCGTTATTTATGCAGGCTTTAACCAAATCTCCCGACTGCTTTTTAGTAAGCTTCATTCAAAATCCCGTCCCCGAATCAAATTGATAAATTAGCTGTAAGATATTGAATAAATGTTAGCCGAAACAAAATCCAGGCATTTTTGCAGGGAAATAGCATTTAAAACCTAAAGCGACGTTTTTAATAGCAGACGGGTTTCTAAATCCGTCGTTATGCTGTACTACCACTACGCTGGTGCCCATATTTATTGAATTTTAATTCATTCGTTGACATTACTTTTGCAATTGACGATGGCTTTTTCCATAGCGACGGGTTTTGAAACCTAGTGTGTTCGAAACCTGAGAAAATATTTTTTTTGCCCTCTTTGCGCGCAGCGGAGAGAGGGCCGACCAGCGTAGCGTAGTCGGGGTGAGTCAACTATGCGCCATGCATTGGCGGGAATGTCCGCCGGGGTTGACTCACCCGAACATCGCTTCGCTCGTTCTGCCCTCTCTTTTGCCAAGCAAAAAAGAGGGCGGAAAACTTTTCTTAATCTTTCGAACACTCCATGTTTTTAAACTATTCGCTATCAGGTAATTACGTTCGTTATTTTAAAAGCGATCTCCCCAGGCATTTTAAAACGAAAAACTATGCGACAACCGCAATGCAATAATATTTAATGCCGGGTTCCCCGAAAACTCAAACGTATGCTCGTACCGAAGGCTGATGTTAAACCTGATAGGGCCCGATTGTTCAAACAAATAACCAAAGCCAACGCCGGTAGCGATACCCGCTATTTTTTGATCAAGCTGATCGCCATTGGCTTTGTAGAGGGCATTGCCGTTGGTATCATACAATTGAATATCTGTTGCGCCGAAAGTATAACCCGCAACCGGTTCCACATAAAAGCCATTATCGGTTCCGGTGATTAAATGTCGCCAGCCTACCAAAACCGGTGCAATAGCTTCATGATAGCCCTGGTCGGTAAAAACGTACACCCCGCCTTCAACTATCGCCGCGTCGGTTTCGGTTATGGGAATGCCAAAATTAAGGAAACCGCCAAAGCCCGTTGCCGAAAAGCCTTTGGATTGCAGCCTGGCAACCTCAACCTGCGCCGATGCGGCAGCCCAGACAAATAAAAAGATAACGCACAAAAGGAGTTTTTTAATCAAAATCATGGTGTAAGTTAAATAAGTTAACAGCTATATTTTCATCATAACAGCGCTTACCGCGTCTATATTTATCATCGTATAAAAGAGGCAAAACGTTGGGCGAAATTTTAATTTTTTTGAAAAATTAAAAAAAAATGAATTTGGCCAACGCCATTTAAAAGGGCCCGTTTTTCACGAAGCAAAAATAACACCTTTAAATAACTGATGTGGTGGCGGTATTTTGTCAGTAAAAGCGTGTATTTTGCGTGAACAAGAAATCGTAACTATCTATAAATCAAAATTTAGTAAAAAAAATGATTTTGACTTGCGTGAACACGTGAACAAATGAACAAGCAAATTCGGCGCAAACCCACACTCAAAGCGCGAATTGCTTTCTCTTCAATTTCTTAAATAATTGTAACAAAACCTTTCCGTTAAAACAATCTGCGGCTAATACACCTTTTTATAAGCAAAACCGGGGACCCGTTCAGGATAATGGGCCCCTGGTTGCTTAGAAACGCATTTTATGTCTAAAACAATAATAGTTTCGAACCGCTTGCCGGTTAAAATATCAAAAAATAACAATGAGTACCAGTTGTCGCCAAGCGAGGGCGGATTGGCCACAGGACTTGGCTCGGTGTACAAGCATGGCAATAACAAATGGGTGGGCTGGCCCGGCCTGGAGATAACCGATGAGCAGGAGCGCGAGACCATAAGCGGGCAGCTGGACGAATTGTGCCTGGCGCCGGTATTTTTAACCCAGGAAGAAATTAACCAGTATTACGAAGGTTTTTCCAATGACGTGTTGTGGCCGGTGTTTCATTATTATATCTCCACCTACGCGGTTTATAAACAATCCAACTGGGAATATTACCAGGCGGTAAATGAAAAATTCAGGGATGCTATTTTGCAAATTGCCAGCCCCGGCGATACCATTTGGATACACGATTACCAGTTGCTGCTTTTGCCGGCAATGGTACGGGAAAAATTGCCGGGCATTTCCATTGCCTTTTTTCTGCATATCCCGTTCCCATCGCATGAATTGTTCAGGATGATTCCCTGGCGGCGCGAATTATTGGAGGGGGTGATGGGCGCCGATTTGATTGGTTTCCACACGTTTGATGATGTAAGACATTTTACCGGCGCGGTGTCGCGCATATTGCCGGTAAATGTATCGGCAAATGTGATTACACTCGGCGAGCGCGCAGTGGTTGCAGAGTCTTTCCCGATGGGCATCGACGTAAAAAAATACGCTACGCTGCCGCATCGCAAAAAGGTTAAGGAAAACATCCGGTCGATAAAAGAGACGTTTAAAAACAGCAAACTTATTTTAACCATCGACCGGCTGGACTATAGCAAGGGGATTTTACAGCGCCTGCAGGCTTTTGAGCTGCTACTGCAAACACACCCGGAATACGCCGAAAAGGTAACCATGTATATGATTGTGGTGCCATCAAGGGATACCGTGCCGCAATATGCACATCTGCGCGATGAGATAGACAAGCGGGTAGGGGGCATTAACGCCGTTTACCGCAAAATGGACTGGACACCCATACATTATTACTACCGTTCGTTCCCTATTGAAATGCTTTCGGCCTTGTACAGTACAGCTGATGTTTGCCTTGTAACGCCCCTGCGCGACGGCATGAACCTGGTGAGTAAGGAATATGTCGCCAGTCGGACTAACGACGACGGCGTACTGGTTTTAAGCGAAATGGCCGGCGCATCAAAGGAATTGATTGACGCTTTAATTGTTAACCCTAATAACAGTGTTGAGGTTTGTGACGCCATAATTACTGCCCTGAACATGCCCCTGGATGAGCAAAGGGAGCGGATGCAACAAATGCAGGCTTTAATAGGCAAGTTTAATATTACCCATTGGGTTAAAATATTTATGGACAGGCTGAAGGAAGTTAAGCAAATGCAGCGATCGATGGAAACGCGGCATGTGGGTTCCACCACGGAGCAGGCGATCATAAAGCGATACCAAAAAGCAAAAAAGCGAATTATTTTTTTAGATTACGACGGCACGCTGGTGGGTTTCCAGGCCAATATTGCCAAAGCAAATCCTGATAAAGAACTTTTTGATTTGATTGACGGACTATGCGCCGATCCGGAAAACGAGTTGGTGTTAATAAGCGGCCGGAAGCACAAAAACCTTGATGAATGGTTTGGCGATAAAAATGTTTACCTGATTGCGGAACATGGCGCCTGGTTTAAACAGCAAAATACGGGCTGGCATAAAATACCGGGCCTGTCGGATGCATGGAAGCATGATATTTCGCCCGTATTGGAAACCTATGTAGACCGTACACCCGGTTCGTTTATTGAAGAGAAAACATATTCGCTGGTCTGGCATTACCGTAACGCGCAAAAGGGCCTGGGCGAATTAAGGGCGGCAGAATTGATAAACAACCTGAAATACATTGTGAGCGATAAAGGCTTGCAGCTTTTGCCGGGCGACAAGGTGCTTGAGATTAAGAACATAGAGGTAAATAAAGGCAAAGCGGCTGCCATGCTTTTGGACAAAGAGGATTATGATTTTATAATTGCCTTCGGTGATGACTATACCGACGAAGACGTTTTTAAAGCCCTGCCCGAAAGCGCCGTGACGATAAAGGTAGGCAGCAACGTATCAGCCGCCAAATACTATCTCCGCAACCCAGCCGAAGTAAGAAAACTGCTAAGGAGTTTCGCCGAGAGCACCGTTGTTTTATGAGGTGAAAGGCGAAAGGCGAAAGGTAAAAGGCGAAAGGTTTCAAAAACCTTTAACCTTTCGCCTTTTACCTTTAACCTTCTCAGATGCTCACAAAAATATTGGTCTATCCAGTTTCATGGCAATCCGATAAGCGGCGTTCATGAGTCCTACATGGCTGTATGCCTGCGGAAAATTACCCCATTGGCTGCCGTCTTCTTCGTCAACATCCTCACTAAACAGGAGCAGGTGATTGCTGAATTGCAGCAGGTTTTCAAACTCGTGCATGGCATCATCCAGCCGGCCTACGCAGGCAAGCGCTTCTACATACCAAAAAGCGCAAATCAGGAACGTGGTTTTCGGTTTGCCAAAATCGTCTTTATATAAATACCTGTAAAATAAACCATTGGGCGTTTTTAGCTCCTTTTCCAATGCAATTAAGTGATCTTTTGCCCGCTTTGAAGCCGGGTCCAGGTAGTTCATCATAATTAATTGCAGGGTACTGGCGTCCAGGTTAGGGCTGCCTGCGCTGTTGGTATAAACCTTGCGTTCGGGGTCATAGCAGCTTTCAATATGCTCGGCGGCCCGTTTTTTTAGCGACCTGGCCTTTTTCACCAGCTTTTTATTGTCAATGGTGAGTGCCATTTTTTCGGCAGCCGAGGCGCCGGCCCATTGGAACAGGTTGCTGTAGCAATGGATATTGGCCATATTCCTGAACTCCCAGATACCGGCATCCTTTTCGTCAATCGTGCGTTCAATTTTTCCCAGCAGAAAATCAAGCCATCGTACCGAGTCCTTCCGTTCCGTAAATATAAAACGATGGTCGGTGTACAAAGGCAGCATCGAAATAAGTACCTGCCCGTAAATATCATTCTGGATGTGTTCATAAGCCTGGTTGCCTATGCGTACGGGCTTATTGCCCATAAAGCCTTCCAAATAGTCGAGCGTATTTTCGGTTAAAGTTTTTTTGCCGGTGATGCCATATAGCGGCTGGTAACGTTCGTCTTCGCTAAAGGAGATATCGGTAACATAACCAAAGTATTTCTCCATCTCCTCAAAATGGCCAATGTGGTTTAACGAGGTGATGACGTAATAGGTATCGCGCAGCCAGCAATAACGGTAGTCCCAATTCCGCCCGCTTCCCGGCGACTCCGGCAAACTGGTGGTGCTGGCAGCAATAATGGCGCCGGTGTCTTCAAACTGGTGTATCTTTAAAGCCAATGCGCTCCTGATAACAAATGGCTGGTAATAAGTAGCTATGGACGAGTGTTTTATCCACAGCCGCCAGTATTGAGTTGTCTCCCGTAAAAAGCGTTCCGCTGTGCTGATGAGCGGTGCTTCAAGGGGCTCGCCATAAGTGAGTACCAGGTACCGGCAATCATTCAGCACGAAAGGCTGCTCGTCAAAAACGTAGCTTATGGGGATATTAGTGGTCAGCCGCATATCTTCGTCGCCACCCAAAAATTGTATATGATTGCTGCCGCGGTTAACGTGCAGTTTGGTTTTACCATAATCCGATACCGGCTCACATTTAACCGTTATGCGCGGCGAACCTTCGATAGGTTCAATCTTACGGATCAGCATTAATGCTTTATAATAACGCTGGTGCTCGTAAAACCGTGGGGCAAAATCGGTAACGCGGTAACTGTGGCCGCCGGAAGTCGTAATTTCGGTTATCAGCACATTGGTGTTTTCCAGGTAATACTGGTGTGAGGTATAGTCGTCAACAGGAAGAATTGAAAATGCGCCGCCTTTTTTTTGATCGAGCAAAGCGCCAAAAACAAAGGTGCTATCAAACCGGGGCCAGCAAAGCCAGTCGACATTGGTGTTTTTATTAATATGCGCCAGGAAAGCGCAATTACCAATAATACCGGTATTATAGGTGTGTTTTTCCATATCAGCTTAACAAAAACGGCTGAAATATGTTCGTAGGAAATGAATGTGTACCTTAAATCGAATTTAGTAGCGATGAGTTTATAAACCCATCGCTACGGTTGCGAAGATCTTTAACCCGATTTTTGCTCAAAAACAAAATTTGCCACTATTCACAAATTTTTTCTATCTTCGCCGCAATTCTTGATTTATTAACCTTTTAAATATCAAGTAATCATGACAGCACACCGCTACATATCGCCTCTTTCGCTCATTGCCTAAACAGGCAGGCAAACACTGTATTTTACTGAATTATTTTGACCGGTTGCTTTAGCAATCCTGTTAATTTTTTCGCCTGCCTCTGGTTTACCGGCATTTTCATGAGCATTCAGGAAAGGGTATATCCCTGCTCAGGGACGAACGGAGAATCAAAAATCAATTTAAAAAAAGACTAAATGAAAGTGTGATGAACACACATGAATGGTCATGCCGTATTAAATCGGCACGGCGAAAAAGGCGGCTCGTAAAAACTGATCGTGATAAGCAGCTGATACAATTGTACAAACGGCAACAGGATCTTTGGCAACAAAAAAAGCTTTTACCAATGGTTCCTTTGGAATTTCCGTATCAACGTGGCTGGAAACGTTTATTTGTTTTACGTGACGATGTAAAGCGTGGTCCGCAGGCGGCGTTTTATGAAACACTACTGGTGAAAATAAACACCGTGCAATACCACCATGATAAAACATTTAAACGGAAAAAGCGGCGCAAAAAGCGTTATGGATACCAAGTTAGGCAACAATTATTGCGCGAGTTTGACGCTTATTACTGGCAAATTAACAGGATGAATTTGACGGATGAAGAAAAAACATGCTTTACCCGCGTTGAAGCCTTTGACAGTAAAACCCGGCGTGTGGACATAAAATATGTAATTACAGAGCCCTGGCGCTTTATACTTAAAGTGATGCCACACATGATTACGCATATTAAATTGATGGATGCAGATATCGAAAGGGAACTATCGTACATCGATGATCATATTGATAATAACCATCTTATGCCGCGTATCAATGTATTAACTCGCGGTCGGAGTTATCGATATAAAGATCATTTTGATGAGCTGCCAAAATACATTAACAAATTTAAAAACACACCAGGATATATGTACGAAGACGCATACCTGGACTAAAAAACATAAGCCAAATGGGCAATTTACGAACAAAAGATTTAAGTAAAATAGGTTATCATAATGATCAGCTACGGAGCCTGGTTATTGGCATAGCCTCTAAAAATTATAAGCATCACAGTAAACAGCAATTGCTGGATCTGCTGGTGGATATTAAAAACAACCCGGAAGCATTCCTGGATGATGAGTTGGCGGCTAAGATAGCTGCAAAAATCATCGGCAATGTGGATGGACCGGCGTTTAAAACGCATGAGCTGCTGGATGAGCCGGTTTATTATAAAACCTACGGCGGCAAAGGCATCGAATCGTCAGCGAAAAAACAGATGGATTTGGCTGCATTGTTACCAGTTGCCGTGCAGGGCGCCTTAATGCCTGATGCGCACATGGGCTTTGGGCTGCCCATCGGCGGCGTATTGGCAACGGACAACGCTGTTATACCGTACGCTGTCGGGATGGATATAGGCTGCCGCATGGCGCTGACTATCATCGACGAAAGCGAGAGTTTTATCAGCCGGTTCGATTATCAAATCAAACAGGCCTTAAAAAACCATACCCATTTCGGTATGGAAGGCGGGCTTGATGAACGGCAGGAGCATGAGGTGCTGGATAGCCCCATATTTAATGAAATCCCCTTTTTGAAACCTCTGCGCAGTAAAGCTGTACGGCAATTGGGCACCTCAGGAAACGGCAATCATTTTGTGGAGTTCGGCGAGATTGAGCTTTTACCCGGCAACACGATGGGCCTGCCGCCAAAAAAGTACGCGGCTTTGCTTACGCACTCGGGCAGTCGTGGACTGGGTTCAGCCATTGCAAGGTATTATACACAACTGGCCATGAATACCTGTAAGCTTCCGCGCCACGCACAGCAGCTGGCCTGGCTTGATTTGAAGAGCGAGGCCGGGCAAGAGTATTGGCTAACCATGACCCTCGCCGGCGATTATGCGAAAGCCTGCCACGAGCGGATCCACGCCAACTTACTGAAGGCACTGGGTTTAAAGGCATTATATGTGATTGAAAACCATCACAATTTTGCCTGGAAAGATAAGTTAGCAGATGGCAGGGAGGTAATCGTTCACCGCAAAGGAGCCACACCTGCCCACCAGGGTGAGTTGGGCATAATTCCCGGCAGTATGACTACCCCGGCATACCTGGTAGCAGGCAGAGGAGTGGAAGCTGCCTTGCATTCGGCATCGCACGGTGCGGGTCGCATCATGAGCCGGCAAAAGGCAAAGGACAGCATGACGGTATCAGCTATGAAAGAGATGCTGACGAGCGCCGGCGTCACCTTAATTGGCGGAACGGTGGAAGAAAATCCGCTGGCCTATAAGGATATTGAGCAGGTAATGGCAGGCCAGCAGGCATTGGTTGATGTACAGGGTAAATTTTTGCCGCGTATTGTACGCATGAATAAAGAATAAACAAATGGAAAAAATAATAATACAAATAACATCAGGAAAAGGCCCGGCAGAATGCTGCCGGGTTGTAACCTGTCTGCATCAAATGATGATTGCGCAAGGGAAAGCTTTAAACATAGATATGCAATTGCTTGAAAATAAGCCAGGTGAGATAAATGGAACATCGCTTTCGGTAACATTGCAGGCTGCCGGCGGCAGCCTTGCCGTCTTTGTGGAAGAATGGGGCGGTACAATCCAGTGGATAGCACAAAGCCCGTACCGGCCAAACCACAAACGCAAAAACTGGTTTGTCGGCGTATGTATATTCGACATAAAAGAGCTGCCGCCGTGGGACAGTAAAAATGTGGTTTTTGAAACTACCCGATCATCAGGCCCGGGCGGACAAAATGTAAACAAGGTAGAAACAGCAGTGCGCGGCACACATAAGCCAACCGGCCTGCAGGTTTTTGCGATGGACAGCCGCTCGCAGCTCGAAAACAAAAAGCTATGTTTAGCACGGTTACAGGCAAAAGTTCTGGCCTGGCAAACCGAAGAACTCATAGCCGCGCAGCAAACCCGTTGGCTGCAGCATCATAATTTAGAAAGGGGAAATGCGGTGAAGGTGATAAGGGCGCCGCTGTGAGCGGGAAAGCCAGGAATCAAGATATTACTTAAAAAAACTCCTGGTTCTTGATTCTTGACTTTCTTAAAAAGTCTGTAATACCCATGTAATTTATAGGAATTATTTTTCAAAGGGTATTGATTTGTGTTGTAATCAATTTAACTTTGACCTATAAGTAACCTAAAAAGCAAAATACCATGAGTTTAAGACTAGGAGATAAAGCTCCAAACTTTAAAGCAAAAACATCAGAAGGCGAAATTGACCTTTACGAATATCTTGGCGATAGCTGGGGTGTATTATTTTCGCACCCAGCAGATTATACACCAGTTTGTACCACCGAATTGGGTAAAACGGCTTCGTTAAAAAGCGAATTTGACAAGCGCAATGTAAAAGTTATCGCACTTAGTGTCGATTCGGTTGAATCGCATAAAGGCTGGATCAGCGATATCAATGAAACACAGGGAGTTGAAGTGAATTTCCCGATAATCGGCGACGAAAACCGCGAAATTGCGCTGGCTTATGATATGATTCACCCTAACGCATCATTAACTGCAACCGTACGGTCGTTATTTATCATTGCGCCTGATAAAACCATTAAGCTGATGATCACTTATCCCGCGTCAACCGGAAGAAACTTCCAGGAGATACTGCGTGTGATTGATTCGTTGCAATTAACTGCCAATTATAGCGTGGCCACACCGGCCGATTGGAAGGAAGGGGAGGATGTTGTAGTAGTTCCTGCGATTAAAACAGAAGACATCCCGGCAAAATTTCCGAAAGGTTTTACCATAGTTAAACCCTATTTACGAATGACCCCACAACCAAATAAATAATTTTATTTGGTTGTTAATTAATTTTATATATTTGAGCAGATTGGTTTTTCTATACCTTAATCTGACTTAAATACTTTTTTTTCAGTTTTGGAATAGGTTTTTAATCGGCAAAGCAATTATATTTATACAACAATTATTAATATTTATGAAAACTGGAAAAGTAAAATGGTTTAACACACAAAAAGGTTATGGTTTTATCGTTACCGAAGATGGTAAAGATCTTTTTGTACACTTTAAAGATGTACAAGGCGGCGTAAACGCCATTAAAGATAACGACAGCGTTACATACGATGTGGAAGAAGGCAGAAAAGGATTACAGGCAGTAAATGTAAAAAAAGCATAATTTAAAAGATTTATTTCTTTAAAACCTCTGCTTTAACAGGGGTTTTTTTGTTTTTAATTTATTTTTACAGCGATATTATTTAAGCGGAGAAGCGCTGAGGCCTCCCCGCAAAAATTACAACCCATTATAACCAACCATTACAATTATGACCGCTGAATCTTCGGCCAAACTCAACAGGAACGTTGTTCTTTTAGTGATTGTAGCCTCGCTGGGCTATTTTGTTGACATTTACGATCTTTTGATTTTCCTCATCGTCCGGAAAAAAAGCCTCACCGACATCGGCGTAGCACCTAAGGATATATTGGCTGTGGGCACCAGTATTATCAATTGGCAAATGTTTGGCTTATTACTTGGAGGAGTGTTATGGGGCGTACTGGGCGACAAACTGGGCCGCATAAAGGTACTTTTTGGGTCTATTACGCTTTACTCGATTGCAAATTTCGCAAACGCGTACGTTACTTCGCCGGGCATGTATGAGCTAATCCGCTTTGTTGCGGGCATAGGCCTCGCCGGCGAGCTTGGTGCAGGTATTACCCTGGTTAGCGAAACATTAAGTAAAGAAAAGCGTGGATACGGTACCATGATTGTTGCAGCCATTGGGCTGTTCGGCGCAGTCGCGGCTAACTGGATCTCGAAATACGGATGGCAGGATGCCTACAGAGTTGGTGGGGGATTAGGTGTACTATTGCTATTCTTGCGAATTGGCACATTTGAATCCGGAATGTTTAAAAATATTGAACAAACCAAGGTATCAAAAGGCAACTTTTTCATGCTGTTTACCAATTGGGGCAGGTTTAAAAAATATTTATGCTGTATCCTAATCGGTGCGCCGCTTTGGTATGTAGTCGGTGTTTTAATTTCGTTACAGCCTGAGTTTGGTAATGCCCTGCATTCAAGCCAAAAACTAAATGCCGGCGACGGTATTCAATATGCGTACATTGCCATTGCGATAGGTGGTATTGTTTCGGGCTTGTTGTCGCAAATAACCAAATCAAGGAAACTGATCATGATGATATTTCTTCTATTATCGGCAGTAAGCATTGTGGTTTATTTAAATTCAACCGGGCTTGATAGCAGGCGTTTTTTGTGGCTTTGTTTCTTTATGGGTTTCGGGGTTGGCTATTGGACTTTATTTGTGACGATAGCAGCCGAGCAATTTGGAACAAATATCCGTTCAACGGTGGCTACAACGGTGCCAAATTTCGTAAGGGGATCCTTAATTTTAATAAATTTGGCCTTCGTTGCCCTGAAGGGCAGTTATGGAATGATCAACAGCGGTTACATCATGATGGCCATTCTGACGATTCTTGCTTTACTTGCACTGAGCCAGTTAAAGGAAACATTTGGCAAAGATTTGAATTATACGGAACCACTGTAGAGACGCAAAGTATTGCGTCTCTACGTAAAAAAAAATCCGCAACTTTGCCCCGATGATAACCAAGGAACAAATAGCCGCCGATTACCAACAGATACAGGACGAAATATGCGCCGCACTTGAATTAACCGACGGCAAAGCGGTTTTTGAAGAAGAGAAATGGGAGCGGGAGGGCGGCGGCGGCGGTCGCACACGTGTTATACAAAACGGCAATATCCTGGAGAAGGGCGGCGTAAATTTTTCAGCTGTTCATGGACAATTACCTGATTCAGTAAAGCGGGCCCTCAAGGTAGAGCAGGATGATTTTTTTGCCACCGGGGTATCCATTGTTATCCATCCCAACCATCCCCTGGTGCCCATTATCCACATGAATATCCGGTATTTTGAAATGCCATCGTCGTTTGGCGAGGGGAGGGAACCTGTGAGGTGGTTTGGAGGGGGAATTGATCTTACGCCGCATTATGTTTTCGAAGCCGATGCGCAATATTTCCACGCTTATTTAAAATCAGTTTGCGACAGTTTCAACCACGATTTTTATCATCGCTTTAAATTATGGGCCGATGATTATTTCTTTATCAAACACCGCAACGAAACACGGGGAATAGGGGGCATATTTTACGATCGCCTTACTGCGGGCGAGGACCTGGAGTGGTCAACTATTTTTGAATTTTCAAAAGCGCTGGGCCGTTCTTTTATTCCCATTTATACCGAACTGGTAAAACGCAACCGCGACACACCCTTTACCGATGCACAGCAGCAATGGCAATACCAGCGCCGCAGTCGCTATACCGAATTTAACCTGGTTTACGATGCAGGTACCAAATTCGGGCTGGAAACCAACGGCCGTATCGAATCGATATTAATGAGCTTGCCGCCAACAGCCAAATGGTTTTACAATTACCAGCCAGAGCCAGGCAGCGAGGAAGAAAAAACACTATCCTTGCTAAAAAAGGGAATTAATTGGGTGTGAAATGCACCAACATTACAGCAACCCGTTAAATGAAAAAAATATCAACTCTATATAAAAAAGACCCGGATCGTTTGAGTCGGGTAGTTAATGAAGTAAATCCTGAAAACTCGTGGGTGTTTGCAAATGGGTATGCAACCCGAAAGTATGACGGTACGGCCAGCGCAATTATTGGCGGCGAGGTTTATAAGCGTTATGATGTTAAAAAGGGTAGGGAAGTCCCGCCAGCAGCTATCCCATGCCAGGAACCAGATGAAATAACCGGCCATCATCCGCATTGGGTAAAGTGCAATCGCGACGATAAATCGGACAGATATCACTTTGAAGCTTTTGACGATAATTCCGGCTTAGAAGATGGGACATACGAACTGTGTGGCCCGAAAGTTCAGGGAAATCCTGAAAAATTTGATAAACACTATTTAGTTAAGCATGGATCCGATTTGTTGGATATAAAAGATCTATCATTCGACGGGTTAAAGGAATATTTAAATTCGCACGACATAGAGGGAATAGTTTTTCATGAAATTGACGGAGAGCGTATGTGTAAAATCAGAAAAACTGATTTTGGAATTAAACGGTTGTCTTAAAATGAACGTAGCAGCAAAAAAATCATATATATATAGCTTTATTACTTTAGCGATATTATGCTCATCTTTCCAATCAGCACCCAACCTAAAGGGCACATGGGAATTTGTGGGTGGAATTTATAATGGTAAAAAAGAAGGGGCTACGGTTGACTATAAGCTGCAAAGAAAGTACACCCCCGGCCATTACGAGGCTTTCGCCAGCGAAAAGGGTTACAAAACACAAAAATATGAATCAGGAACCTACCTGTTCAAAGGTGATACCTGCGTAGATACCGAAACATTCAGCGCGCAGCCTTCAAAACTCACCAACATTCCCATACATTACTTGTATACCTTAAGGAACGACACACTCACGTTAAAAGGCACGCTGCCTACCGGTATGCGGGTTGTGGAATACTGGAGGAAAATTAAATAAGTCTGAAACCTTGATTCGTTGGATTTAACGATTTTAGGATTAATTCTATTATCATAGATTAAAAGCAATTATCGTGGTTCAGACGATCAAAATCAAGACAATCCCTAAATCCACGAATCATGGTGCCGACAAAATGATCATGTGAATCCTTCAATCCTATAAATCATGGTTCAAACAATTAATCCTATAAATCATGGTTCAAACAATGTTAACAACTGTACAATTGTTACTAAAAAACGCGCTGTAAACCCATTAATTTTCTTAACTTCGCAGGTCGTTTAAAAACCCTTTTTTAACGCATCGCTTAAGAGAAGAATCTACATCCAAAAAGAAAAATGGCCGAAGAAACAGAAAACGGAAACATACCACCAGAAGACAGAATAATTTCGATAAATATTGATGAAGAAATGCGATCAGCCTACATTGATTATTCAATGTCGGTTATCGTATCAAGGGCATTACCCGATGTGCGCGACGGTTTAAAACCGGTTCACAGGCGCGTATTGTACGGTATGCTCGATCTTGGTTTAAATGCCAGTAAGCCTTATAAAAAATCGGCCCGTATAGTGGGTGAGGTGCTGGGTAAGTATCACCCACACGGCGATAAATCTGTTTACGACGCAATGGTACGCATGGCCCAGGATTGGAGCCTACGCTACCCGTTTGTGGACGGACAGGGTAACTACGGATCGATTGACGGTGACGAACCAGCGGCAATGCGTTATACTGAAGCAAGGCTGCAAAAGATTGCCGAAGAGATGCTGGCCGACATCAATAAAGATACTATCGATTTCCAGCTAAACTTCGACGACTCACTGGAAGAGCCAACCGTATTACCATCAAAATTCCCTAACCTGCTGGTAAACGGCGCATCGGGTATTGCGGTGGGTATGGCTACCAATATGGCGCCGCATAACCTTACCGAGGTAGTAAACGCCACTTTAGCATTGATTGATAACCGCCAGATTGAGGTGGCCGAACTGATGAAATACATCAAAGGTCCCGATTTCCCTACAGGCGGCATCATATACGGTTTCGAAGGCGCCAAAGAAGCTTTTGAAACAGGCCGTGGCCGTATTGTAATACGTGCGCGCGCCGAAATTGAGCAGCATAATAACCACGAGCGCATTATTGTTACCGAGGTGCCTTACCAGATCAACAAATCATTAATGATTGAGCGTACAGCTGAATTGGTTAACGAAAAGAAACTGGAAGGTATATCGTCCATCCGCGATGAATCAAACCGACTGGGTATTAGGGTTGTGTACGAGATAAAACGCGATGCAAATGCCGCTATCGTACTCAACAACCTCTATAAATATACAGCGCTGCAAACGTCGTTCAGCATCAACAATATTGCACTGGTTCATGGCCGGCCAATGATGCTTAACCTGCGTGACCTGATCCACCACTTTGTGGAACATCGTCATGAGGTTGTTATCCGCCGTACCAAGTTCGAACTTTCAGAAGCTGAAAAACGGGCGCATATATTAGAAGGCTTGCTGATTGCATTGGATCACCTGGACGAAGTCATCAGGCTGATCAGGGCATCAAATACACCTGACGATGCCCGCGAGGGTTTAATGACCCAGTTTGGCTTGAGCGACATACAGGCCCGCGCTATCCTGGATATGACGCTGAGAAGGTTAACAGGACTGGAGCGCGATAAGATTAAAGACGAGTATGAAGGCCTGATGAAACTCATCGAGCATTTAAAATCAATCCTCGCTGACGAAGGCTTGCGCATGCAGATCATCAAAGACGAGCTGATTGAAATACGCGATAAATACGGTGATGAGCGTAAAACCGAAATGGTACACTCAACTGCAGAAATGCAAACCGAGGACTTTATTGAGGATGAGGATGTTGTGATCACAATTTCGCGCGAAGGGTACATTAAACGTACGCCTTTAACCGAATACAGACGGCAGGGCAGGGGCGGTAAAGGTTCAATCGGCAGCAACAGCCGCGATTCGGACTTTATTGAGCACTTGTTAATTGCATCTAATCACAATTACATGCTCTTCTTTACCGAATCGGGACAATGTTTCTGGCTCAGGGTGTTCGAGATACCTGAAGGTTCGCGCACATCAAAGGGCAGGGCGATACAAAATATTATTAATATCCCTAAAGAGGAAAACATCAAAGCTTATATTAAGCTGATCAACTTAAAAGATAAAGAATACCTCGAAAACAACTTTATTATTATGTGTACCCGCAAAGGTACCATCAAGAAAACGTCGCTCGAGGCTTATTCACGTCCGCGTGCTAACGGTATAAACGCTATTAATATTAACGAAGGCGATTCGTTACTGGAGGCAACATTAACAACCGGTTCAAGCGAAATAGTTATGGCGTTAAAATCCGGCCGTGCTATTCGTTTCAACGAATCGACTGTTAGACCGATGGGCCGCACGGCAACCGGTGTACGTGGTATATCGCTTGAAGATGATAATGACGAAGTTGTTGGCATGATCAGTATTGATGACCCGGAAACAACTGTATTAGTAGTTTCCGAAAAAGGCTACGGCAAACGTACCGATATCGACGACTACCGCGTAACCAACCGTGGCGGCAAAGGTGTAAAAACTTTAAACATTACTGATAAAACAGGAAAACTTGTTGCCATAAAAGGTGTTACTGATAAAGAGGACCTGATGATTATCAACAAATCGGGTATTATTATCAGGATGGCTATAAGCGAATTGCGCACCATGGGCCGTGCAACACAGGGCGTTAGGTTAATTACGTTGAAAGATGGTGATGAAATTGCATCGGTAGCAAAAATTGAGCATGATGAGGATGAGGAGAAAGAGAGCGAAGAAAATGCCGAAAACAACGATACCCCACCAACTGACGATGGTACGGACGAAATAAAGGAATAAGCTATATGCGAGGCCGTAAAATTTTATTACCGCTTTTAATAGTATTGTTCATTACACCCTCAGCCTTCTGCCAAACAGAAGTGCTGAAAGGTGTAGTGAACAATCTTGCTTTTTACAAGCAAAAAAAAGATCTGAAATATTTAAGCAATGCCAAAAATACAGTGGACAGCCTCATCAAGGCGTCGGCCGACACGCTCGACCTGGAGCGTAACGTTTATAAAGCTGTTGTGTATTCCAGTATTTTAAATGTCGATTCGCTAAATAAAACTAATCAGCCGGCAAACATGCTGCAGCAAACTGCCGATCTGGTGGATAGGGTGGACCGCAACAAAAAATCATACAAATTCCAGGCCGAAATCGACTATTCAAAGCGCTGTTTAACGAATACGTATATCCGGAAGGCATTTGTTTTTATGAATACTTCTGACTTTTCCAGCGCGCTGCCTTTGTTAGAGAATGCTAAAAAGTACACGCCGTCGTTTCAGCCGGTAAACGCCTATATCGCATATTCAAACAATAAATTAGGCAACCTGCATGCCGCGGCTAAGTATTACGAAAGCCTTGCAAAAAGTGACAGTACGAACGCCGTGTATGCAATTTCGGCCTCAGCCATTTACAAATCATTTGGCGATACGGTTGCCGCCCTGGCTATTATTAAGAAAGCCCGGAAAATATTACCAAATGACCGCTCGTTATTATTGGATGAAGCAAATATTTATACTAATAAGAAGGAATATCGCACCCTGGAAACTTTGTTGCCGGCTTTGCTTGATATTAATGTAAATAACGCTGATATTGCATTTGTTGCAGCAAACTGTTACGATCATTTAAACCAATACGATAAGGCCGAATCGCTTTATTTACGTGCAATTGAATTAAACAGTTCGGCTTTTGATCCTATTTTTAACCTTGGTTTATTGTACTTTAAGATAAGCAAAGTAAGGCAGGACGGCAATAACATGGAGAACGAAGCACGCGCCGCACAATGGCTCGAAAAGGCAAACGAAATATCCCCTAATAACGTTGGTTGCTTGCAGGTACTAAAACTGGTTTATGCTCAGGAAAAAAATCAAAATCAAATAAACAAGGTAAATAATAAACTAAAACAGTTAACCAATTAATAATAACCATGAAAATTAAACTTTTGATGATAGGCCTTTTGGGTTTAATGTCAGCAGCAACGTTTGCACAAACACGCGATGTGAAAAACGCGCAGGAAAGCTACGATGAGTACGACCAAATTAAAGGGCAGCCTATAGCGGTCATAAAAGCAAAAGCAAAGGTCAACCTTGCCGATGCAAAAACATCTATTGATAAAGCTGTGTTGAATGAAAAAAATCTTGGTTTAGCACAAACCTATGCGTTAAAAGGAGCCATTTATGGCGCGCTTGCAGCTGAAGACAGCGTGGCTACTACTGCAACACCTAATCTTAACACAGCAGTGGAAGCCATTAAAAAAGCTAAAGAACTTGACACTAAAGGAGAGTACAAAAAATTAATTGATGAAGCCAATACTTATGTAGCGATTTTTTATCAAACACAGGGCGTAGCTCAATACAAGGCGAGCAAATTTGAAGCGGCCTATCAATCATTTGATAGCTGGAGCCAGGCGACCGGCGATACTACCGCGACGTATTATGCCGCGCTTTCGGCATCGAACGCAGGTAATACCAATCCCAAATTTTACCCTTACGCTATTGCCGACTACAATAAACTGTTAGCAACCAACTATTCCGAAAATCAAAAGATTTATGGCTACCAGACAACTTTGTATATACTAACAAAGGACACGGCAGCTGCTTTAAAAACCATAGCAGCTGGCGTTGCAAAGTACCCAGCGAATTCAACCTTGCGTGAGCAACAACTGCTTACTGCGTTAATGGCCAATAAGGAAAATGAAGTACTGGGATCAATTGAAGCATCTATTACAAACGATCCGCGTAACAAAACACTTTATTATTACGCGGCCCTTACTTATTCAAGAATAGGTGATGCAGCTGATACCAAAGCCGACAAAGCCAAGGACGATGCCACCGCAAAAACATTACACGCAACTGCGCTTGAAAATTACGCAAAGGCGAGTGATTATTACAAAAAAGCACTGGCTATTGATGCAGAGTATTTTGATGCGAATTTAAACCTTGGCTATGTGCTTATGAAGCCAGCCATTGATTTATACAACCAGGCAAACAAATTACCTTCAACCGCTACACAAAAACAATATGACGATCTGAGGCAGAAAGCCGATGATCAGTTTGAGCTGGCAAAGCCATATTTGCAAAAAGCAGTTGACCTGAATCCTAAATCAGTAGACGCGCTTAGCAACCTGCGGAACTATTACCGCGGTAAATATGATAAAGCACACGCAGCCGACAACAAAGCAAAAGCTGAAGATTTGAAAAAACAAATAGACGCTCTGCCGTCAGGTAAATAATAAAATGAATAGGGGCATTTTCTTAAATGTCCCTTTCCTTTTAATGTATTACTTAACATAATGTTAATTATGAGAAAAATAACAATAATTGTTGGATAAGGCTTTTGTCGGCTTTTTACCATATTTTACAATTATCCGCCCGGCTTAACAAAACATCGTTAAACTTGTTATTTGGTACATTAATTCTTATCTGTCTAAATAAAAAGTTATGGATTTAAAAATAAAAAACAAAACCGCATTGGTAACCGGCTCAACTGCCGGTATTGGTTACGCCATAGCAAAAGCGCTTGCAACCGAAGGCGCAACAGTTATTGTTAACGGCCGCACCGATGAGCGCGTTAACAAGGCCATTGCAGAATTAAAAAAAGATACCGGTAACCCCAATATCAAAGGCATCGCGGCAGACTTCTCAGACAAAAAACAAATTGACAAATTAATTGAACAAATTCCGGATGTGGACATATTGGTAAACAATGTTGGGATTTTTGAACCAAAAGCATTTCTTGAGATTCCCGACGAAGACTGGTTTAAGTTTTACGAAGTTAACGTTATGAGCGGCGTGCGTTTGTCGCGGGCGTATTTTGATAAAATGATAGAGAAAAACTGGGGCCGTATTATATTCATTTCAAGTGAATCGGCCATCCAGATCCCGGAGGAAATGATCCATTACGGGATGACAAAAACAGCCCAGATAGCAGTTGCCCGCGGCCTGGCCGAGCTCACCAAAGGCACAAATGTTACGGTAAACACGATATTGCCCGGCCCAACGCTTTCTGAGGGTGCAGGCACTTTTGTAAAAGATATGGCTGCGCAATCGGGAAAATCAGTAGAAGAAATGGAAAAGGAGTTTTTTGAAACCGCCCGGCCAACATCGCTCCTGCAACGGTTTGCCGATCCTGGCGAGATTGCCAGCCTGGTGGCGTACATTGCGAGCGACTTATCCATCGCTACCAACGGCGCTGCTTTACGGGCAGATGGCGGGGTTGTTAAAAGTGCATTCTAACAAAGAAGTCATTGGGTCATTAGTCATTAAGGCTTATTGACCAATGACCCAATGTTATTAATGGTGAATGGTGTCCTTTCTCAGTGTATCTCTTTTGGTGGCGGTATCAGTCGCCTTCATAGGCGCCGGCGGTGTCAGTTTTGATGTATCTTTTTTGGTTGAATCACTACTGCTCATACTTTTTTTCGAGCTGCAGCCTGTGGCTATCGAACCAATCAATGCTGCGATCAGTCCAATGGTTAAAATTTGCTTTTTCATAGGATTTCTATTAAATTTTTGTTTCCGTTTGGCGTTAAATAGTGTTACAACAGCCAAACTTTCTACATTGTTTGTAATAATTTCCCTATTAAACATAAAATAATCAGCCAGTTAATATTCATCCCGAAAATCAGGTTTGGGCAACTTAACATAATTAAAATGGCGGCAACAGGTTGCATGCTGGTAAAAACTTCGTCGTAGCCGCGTAATATCTTCGCCCAAAGCGTGAACATTAGCTGGAAATTTCGGATATTTAACGCATATGGTTGCCTCGGAATTTGTAGTAAAATGGGCCATGCGCTTGTACCCTCCCCTCCTCTTTCAGCGCATCCTGGTAAAGCGGTACCAAAAAGGATTCCGGGGTGTTGAAGTGATCATCAGGAAGAGTTTTTTAAACACCAATCATAACGGGGCCATATTTGGCGGCACCATATATGCCGCCGCCGACCCGTTTCACCCTATGCTTTTTTATCATATTTTGGTGCTGAGGGGGTATAAAGTACGGGCCTGGTCGCGGTCATCTGGAATTCGCTATTTTAAACCGGGAAAGACAGATTTACACTTTAAAATTGACATAACTGACACAGAGCTAGCTGCTTGCGAAAAACAATTAAACCTGGTTGGCAAATACCGTAAATCGTTTGTAGTCGAGATTTATGACAAAAATGAGGTTCTGTGCGCATCGGTTATTAACGAAATGCACATCAGCGATTTGAATCACCCGGATATTGATTAGTTTGAAATAAACTATCCTAATATCCGATATTAAAAAATACCATTTTACCATGCATGTTATCATGAATGCAGATTTTTTCCTTAAAAAAGGCTTTACCATCTCAACCGATAAAAGCCTGCTTGATTTTGATGCCATTTATAACTACCTTAACGAAGAATCATACTGGGCCCGGGGTATCCCGGCCGAAAAAGTAAAAAAGGCAATTGAAAACTCCATGTGTTTTGGCATTTATAAGGATAATAAGCAGGCTGGTTTTACCAGGGTTGTTACCGATAAGGCTACTTTTGCGTACCTTTGCGATGTATTTGTACTGCCGGGTTACCGAGGTGTAGGCTTATCAAAATGGCTGATGCAAACAATAACCGAACACCCGGATTTGCAGGGATTAAGGCGTTGGTCATTAGCAACATCAGATGCGCACGGTTTATACAAACAATTTGGGTTTGTACCGCTAAGTCGCCCCGAAACATGGATGGAAAAGTTTAAACCTTATCAATAGCTAACAAAAGAGGGCGAATTTTATGAATGTGAAAAGGCTGATTTTTGAAGGAGAAGGCGTATCACTCGATTTTAAAAAAACAATTACCAGCTGCGAAAAAATAGCACGCACGATGGTGTCGTTTGCCAACAATAAAGGCGGTCGCCTGCTTATTGGCGTGGCTGATGATGGTACCATTAAGGGGGTAAAATCTGAAGATGAGGAACGTTACATGATTACCAAAGCCGCCCATTTTTTTGCCAAACCCCAAATTGAGCCCATTTTTGAAGAGGTTTATGTTGACGACAAAATGGTGTTGGTAGTTGATATACCTGCTACCGATCTGAAGCCTTACTTTGCCCTTGCTGAAGATGGCAAGTGGTGGGTTTATGTGCGGGTGAAAGACAAAAGCGTGCTCGCCAGCAAGATTGTAGTGGACGTACTAAAACGTTCGGCAGGCGATGAAGGCGTGTTGATTGAATATTCATCCAAAGAAAAAGCCCTGCTGGAATACCTGGACAAAGCTGCCCGTATCACCATAAAAGAAGTGTGTGACCTGTTAAAAATCGGTCGCCGCAAGGCGCAGAAACTGCTGGTCGACCTGATACTGTCAGGAATCATCCGGATAAATACTACCGAGAAAGAGGAGTTTTATACAGCGGTTTAGATATGAGATTTGGGACGTGAGATTTGAGACAAAACTGAAATCAAAACGTTGAAAAGTTTTTTTCGCAGACTGAAAGAGAAACGCTAATCTTATCTCATATCTCAAATCTCACGTCTCAAATCTACCATGACCATCTACCACAAATATAAAAGCCATTACCGCGAAAACCTAGCGCTGGCCATACCTGTGGTTATATCGCAGCTGGGGCATACGCTGGTTCAAACCTCCGACACAGTTATTGTAGGCCATTTTGCGGGTACTATTCCTTTAGCCGCAGTAGCGCTTGCTAACAGCGTTTTCATCATTACCCTGATCATCGGGATCGGGATTTCTTATGGCATCACACCGCTTATCGCGCAACATAACGGGAGAGAAAACTACGCTGAATGCGGCCGGCTGCTCTCAAACAGTTTGTTTATAAACCTGATTACGGGCATTGTGCTCTTTGCAGTTACATTTTCATGCGCCATATTGGTGTTAGATCACCTCGATCAAACGCCGAAGGTTGTTAAAGAGGCAAAGCCATTTTTAATATTATTGGGACTTTCGATTATCCCCATGCTCATTTTTAACACCTTTAAACAGTTTACCGAGGGCCTGGGCTTTACAAAACAAGCCATGTCTATCACCATCTGGGGTAATGTGTTTAATATTGTTTTAGGGATTATTTTGGTGGCCGGATTTAAAATGGGCGTTACCGGTGTTGGCATCAGCACCCTTGCCGATCGTTGTATCATGTCGGTGGTGATGGGGTCCTATGTCTTCAGGTCACAAAATTTTAAAAAGTACCTGCGCACTTTCGCTCTTAAAAATATCGACAGGCTGCGCAGTTTACAGCTGCTAAAAATTGGGGCGCCAGTTGCTTTGCAATACACTTTCGAGATCAGCGCATTCAGCGCCGCTGCGATTATTATTGGTACCATTGGTTACCACGAGCAGGCAGCTCACCAGGTGGCCATTAACCTGGCGGCTCTTACCTATATGATGGCAAGTGGCTTCTCGGCTGCGGCCGCCATAAAATCGGGAAACTACTTTGGCATGAAGGAACACCAGCAGTTAAGGCATTCGGCTATCTCCAGCTATCACATTGTGCTGGTTTTTATGTGCATCACTGCGCTCATCTTCGCCGTTTTCAATCACCTATTACCATGGATATACACTTCAGATAACCAGGTTATAGTTATTGCATCACAATTACTTATCATCGCAGCACTATTCCAGTTGTTTGACGGAACCCAGGTGGTTGGCCTCGGCATTTTAAGGGGGATGGGCGATGTTAATATTCCAACAGTAATTACTTTTTTGGCTTATTGGGTGATAGGCTTACCGGTAGGATATATTTTGGGGCTCACGCTGCATCTTGGTGTAAAAGGCGTTTGGTACGGATTGGTGCTGGGATTGATGGCATCTTCCATCCTATTATTTTTGCGGTTTCAGTATGTCAGCAAAAAGAACGATGATAAAACCGTTTTGATAACCCAACAGGATTAAAAATACAATTCATTGGCGACGCGATAGGTATTGCAATGCGCATCAACAATATCCCTGATATTTGGTGAGTATCCCCCTCCCATACTTACCTGTACTGGTATTTTATTCGTTATACACTGCTCAAATACAAAACGATCGCGCTCCTTACATGCAGCTTTACTTAAAGTCATTTTGCCCAGCTGGTCCGTTGCCAATACGTCAACACCGGAGAGGTAAAATATAAAATCGGGCTTTTGCTGCGCGATGAGTTTCGGGAGAGTGGCTTTTAGCAGACTCAAATACTCCTCGTCGCCGGTACCATCGGGCAGTCCAATATCAAGGTCTGATTTTTCTTTACGAAACGGGAAATTGTTAGCGCCATGCATCGAGAAGGTAAACACGGAGGGCGTATGTTCAAAGATCTGCGCAGTGCCATTACCCTGGTGCACATCTAAATCAATTATTAAGATAGAAGAGGCTAAATTATTATTAAGTAAATAGTTAGCTGCAATTCCCTGATCATTCAATAGACAAAAGCCCTCACCCCAATTCGTGCCTGCATGATGCGTTCCGCCGGCCACATTAAAGGCCAGGCCGTATAGTTGCGCATACCTGCAACCTTCAATAGTCCCCGCTGCAATCAGCTTCTCGCGTGCTACCAATTCAGGTGATAAAGGAAAACCGATGCGGCGCTGCTCTTTTGGTGGCAGGGTTTGGTCGCGCAATTGCTGCCAGTAATCCGCGTCGTGTGTCGACAAAATGACCTCTTCTGTCAAATCCCCCGGCGTAAATAAACTCTCCTGCGTTATTATTCCTTCATGAAGTAACTGGGCCGGTATCAGCTCGTATTTCAGCATCGGGAAGCGATGGTTGCCCTGCAGGGGATGTTTGTATTTGGGATCAAAAGCTATTTTTAACATGAAGATTACTTGTTAAGCAGATTTGCGAAGATTTAATTCGGTATTGCTTATTTTCAGAGGCCTCGTCGAGGGCTTCGCCGTTTTAAAACCTCGTAAATCTTTGGGCCAATTTCGCGCGCTCAGATCAATTTTCTGCCGCGGCGACTGTCAAGATCCGCCCCACCTCAAAAACCTGCCCAAAGCTGTTATAAAGTGGCACAGGGCTCAAACGTATCACATTGGGTTCCCTCCAGTCGCCAATAACACCCTGGTTTGTCAATATATTGAACATGGCTTTACCATTTTGTTTACAAACGATAGAAAGCTGGCAACCCCGTTCAGCAGCATTTTTTGGGGTGATGATAGTAAATAAATCGTCGCCAAACTCCTGATTGATGCCATTGATTAAAAACTCCAAGTACCCCGTCAGGAGCACGCTTTTGGCACGAAGGGTATCGAGTCCGCCGGCATCCTTAAAAATGTCAAGAGAAGCTTTATGTAAAGCCAGGAGCATGATCGGACTCGTACTAAGCTGCCAGGCGGCGGCGCCATTCTCGGGTTCGAAAACCGGGGGCATCAAGAAACGCCTGTCCTGCCGGAAGCCCCACCAGCCTTCAAAGCGGTTCAATTCAGGACTGTTAAAATGTTTTTCATGTACAAAAATGCCGCTTATCCCGCCCGGGCCCGAGTTCATGTACTTATATGAACACCATGTAGCAAAATCAACATCCCAGTCGTGCAGTTTCAAAATCACATTGCCGGCAGCGTGCGCAAGATCAAGGCCGGCAATTGCGCCGGCGGCGTGCGTGGCATCCGTAATGGCCTTCATGTCAAAAAGCTGCCCGGTGTAGTAATTTATGCCGCCAAACAAAACCAGCGCCAGCTCATCGGCGTGATCGTTTATTTTCCGGAGGATATCTTCCGTACGCAGAGTAAACTCACCCTCCCTTGGGAAAATCTCCAACACCGCTTCATTGGGATCATAGCCATGAAACCTCACCTGGCTGGCCACGGCATACTGATCTGAAGGAAATGCTCCACCTTCAACCAGTATTTTAAATCGTTTACCAGCTGGTTTATAAAAACTTACCATCAGTAAGTGAAGATTTACTGTAAGTGAATTCATGATAGTCACCTCTTCACTTTTGGCGCCGACGATGGCTGATAACGTATCGGTAAGCCGTTTGTGAAGCCCCAGCCAGGGATTATCGCCTATAAAAAAACCTTCGATGGCCAGCTCCTGCCAATTGGATAATATCTCGTTAACGTTCTCCCGCGCAGTCACCGGCTGCAGGCCCAGCGAATTACCGCACAGGTAAATTGCCTCGCGGCCATTGTACTTAGGCACTAAAAACCTGGAACGAAAATCTTTCAACGGATCCTGTTCATCAAGTTGCCGGGCAAAGGCTAATGTGTTTTCGTAATGCATAGATGAGTATTCAGATACTTAAAAAGCTTGAATTAAAACAATCCGGTTTGCTTTGGCTAAAAATCAACCGGCAAATCGGTCCGCGATAAAATTAATTATTTATTTGGCTTGCTCACAAACGGGTTCCCTTTTACATAAAACCGGTAGGGCAATAAGGCGTCTTCGGCCGCGTAAGAAACACCTATCCGCGGGCCGGCTGCAACACTTTCATCCGGAAAAGCCAATCCTCTGTCCTCTATCCAAATGGTATCGCTTTGCAAACTACAGCCGTTAATGTTCCGGTTAATCCCCAATGCTTTTGCCACCGAACCTGGCCCCCTGGTGATATTAGATTTTTCACTTAGCATATTGCGGCGTTGTAACATGATCTCCAACCCATCGGTTGGCTGAATGGCACGGATCAGTATAGCACGCGGCGTTCCCTCGTCAGAGGTTACGATGTTGAACATTTCGTGGATGCCATAACAAAGATAAACGTAGGCAATTCCGCCCCGCTTAAACATAGTGCTGGTACGTGGCGTATTGCGGTTACCATAAGCGTGCGAAGCCTTATCTACAATACCGTTATAAGCTTCTGTTTCAACAATATATCCGCCGGTAATTAATCCGTCTATACAGGTGAAAAGATATTTACCGATCAAATCGCGACTAAGCGCAACCACATCGTCATTGAGATAGTAGGTTTCAGGTAATATCATTTTTTCAGGATCTCCTTTAATAATTTGTTGATCTGTTTTGCTTTATCGAATATCATAATATGGGTACCACCTTTTACGATGGTGGCGCCCTTTATTCGTTTGTATGAAAATACCAGGTCTTTATCGCCGGTGATCTGGAATACATTTTCGGGGACGATTTTATTATCCCAATCCAATGCCGCTCCCATCGCCCATTTTAGAAAGATGGGGGATGATTTTTTTAGCATTTCCATAAACAGCCAGGCATCACCGGCGCTCATTTTTCCGAAAATGAACTTTACAAAAAAAGAAAGGTGTTTGTACCAACTGCCAGGGATGATTTTATAAACCGGGAACCACCTGAACATCGGAAAATACCAGGGAGCCTCATCAACAGTTTGGATACTGGATATTTGGATGACTTTTTGGAGCGGAATAAATTTTGCCATTTCGATGGCTATCATGCCGCCAAGTGAATTTCCTATCACTATTGAATTTGGCGTTATATGATATTGAAAGATAAGCTTTTGAGCATAAGTTGCTAAAGTGTCTGTTTGATGAGGTATTATCCAGTCAACGCAGGTAACTTCATGATCGGACAGGTCGATATTGTTGTAAACCCTTGTGTCTGCGCCCAGGCCGGCAATCAAATATACTTTGCTCATTAAAACTTAACCAGTTTTACCAACTGCTCCAGGTACAGCGCATCTGTTTCATCAAACTGATCGACCAACTCGCTATCGACATCCAGCACGGCAACTACTTTGCCGTTTGCGAACACCGGCACCACAATCTCCGATCTTGAAAGCGAACTGCAGGCGATATGACCAGGAAACAATTCCACATCGGGTACAATCAGTGTTTGCTGCTGTTGCCAGGCTGCACCACAAACGCCTTTACCCAAGGCTATGCGCGTACAGGCCACCGGCCCCTGGAATGGCCCCAATACCAATTCGTTATCCTTAACCAAATAAAATCCTACCCAAAACCATTTAAACTGCTCCTTTAGCGCAGCGCTGATATTAGCGAGGTTAGCAATCAAATCAGGCTCGCCTGTCAACAGAGCTTCAACCTGGGGAATTAATGACTGGTATTGTTCGGCCTTATCCGTTGATGCGGTTATCGTTAAATCTTCTGCCATAAAACAAATGTACAAAATCAACAATTGCTTATCTGTTGGGCAAAAGTAAAAATCACGGTGCCGATTTAACCGGGATAATGTTGACAATGACACGCATTTCTCGAACGGCATAAAACGTTGGATGAAAATTAATCGGCCAACATTTAAGCGAAGTAGTTAAATTTACCTCATGAGAATTATCGCCGAGTTACCACACCCTGATTTTAAAATATCTATCCTTAACATGAACCAAAAGTATATTGTAAAGATAGAGCAGGGGGCCTACGAACAAACCTACAAAATTGCCGACGCCGACCTGACCGACGGCGTAAACAGCGTTTTTGAAATACTGGACGAAGAATTTTTGAAGACCGTATCGGCCCGATTTTTAGAAATGCGCAAAGATTTTAAGGAAACTTATAAGCGCTATAACTATTAGTCCGATATCAGGCGTAATCTATTGTAAAATAACCTATTATCTTTTTAAACAAGGCATTTCAGAATTTTATTTGGCACTTTCAGATGATTTTGGACCTAAATTGGGCATCTATCTAAATAAATAGTTCCTATTTTTACCTTTAAATAATTGAACGATAAATATTTATAATGTAGCACAAAATTATATTTGGTCTACCAAAAATGCCAAATAAATGAATTTTACGCTAAAAGGAGGTCGCAATACCAGAAACTTGAAGGCTTCCTGTTCGCATCGGAAACGCAGGCGCTGCCTGTGTTTTCGGGGGCCTTATATTCCTTAAAAACCTTTTCCCCCGTTTTGTATATTATTTCGTTTGAGAAGATGGGCCCCTTAAAAGCGAAGGTGTGGAACTCGCCGTTCTCGCCGCAAACATCCACATCGTCCGGCAGTGCCTGGATGAGTTCGGGGGTAATCTCCTTCCCTACTACCCGTTCCAACCGCTCCTGCACACAGGCAATTACCGTCCCGAATCCAAGCGCTAAAAACTCATCGATCAGTTCGCTTGTGTTACGTTTCCATAAAGGGTAAATGCCCGTCATGCCTGCTTCCGCAAGGCGGCTATCGCGGTATTGCTTCAGGTCTTCCAAAAATATATCACCAAAAATGGAATGGGTGATTCCCTCCTTCCTGAAATGATCCAGATGCTTCCGCATGGTATTGTCGTAAGTTTCCATGTCGGGCATTTCGGGCAGGCGGATCTGGTACAGAGGTATCCCAATACTTTCGGCCTGTTTAATCAGCAATTCCGTTCGCACGCCATGCATCGATATCCTGTCGACAGCATCATTAACGGTGGTGACCAGGTATCGGATATCAATCTCCGGGTTTTTCAGGCAATGGTATAAGGCCAGCGCGCTATCCTTACCGCCGCTCCAGTTGAAAATACATTTATTCATTTGATTATTATTTGGTCTGAACCTTGATTAGTAGGATTAGAGGATTGACATGATTCTTTATCTGAACCTTGATTTATGTGAGCAATGGATTTATCAGATTTTTTGTCTGAACCTTGATTTATCGGATTAGAGGATTTGCAGGATTTGATTCGGTGGCAATTATGACAATCCTCAAATTTTTATAATTAAGGTTCAGACAACATCAAGGCAACACCTAGTCCCATAAATCACGGTTCAGATAATCCTAAAAATCATGGTTCAGACATCAACTCAGCAACCAACTCCGGCACCCCAACGGCCGCCTTTTCTTCTATCTTAATAAACGAATTGCTCCGCTCCAGGTAGGGTATTTTAGGGTCGACGATATATTTTTGTGCGCTGCGTGGCACATAGTTAACCAGCCCGGCTGCAGGGTAAACCGCCAGCGATGAACCCACCAAAATAAAAATGTCTGCCTTGCTGCAAATTTTGGCTGCGGTTTCAATCATGGGCACAGGCTCGCCAAACCACACTACGTGCGCCCGCAATTGCGAACCTAATTCGCAAAGGTCGCCCATCTTTATTTCCCAGCCGTCCATCGGATAGGTTAGATTGGGATTGAGGCTGGATTGTGAGCGGGTGATCACACCATGAAGGTGTACCACATTCGAGGAGCCTCCCCTTTCATGCAGGTCATCGATGTTTTGGGTGATAACAGTCACCTCATATTTCTCTTCGAGTTTAGCCAGCGCGACATGTGCAGCATTGGGCTGTGCCTCCAAAACAGATTTTCGCCGCTGGTTATAAAAATCCTGCACCAATGCCGGATTGCGCTGCCAGGCTTCGGGCGTGGCAACGTCTTCAATATTATATCCTTCCCACAGCCCGTCGCTGTCCCTGAAGGTTTTTAAACCGCTCTCGGCGCTGATGCCGGCGCCTGTGAGTACCACAATCTTTTTCATGCTTTAAATTCGTTATATCAAATCTCAAATAGCGTAGTTGTGCATTCTTTCCGGCACAAAAAAAGCGGCCCATTTTACCGGACCGCTTTTATTAATAAATTTTATATTGTTAAACAGCCAGTTCTTTGGTGGTGCGCAAGGCAACGTACTTGTTCTTGGCGAGCTCAAATCCACCGAAGAGGATAGCACAAAACAAAAGGTCACCTAAAACCATGTTACGCTCAAATGGAATAGCCGCGGCCAATGACTGACCGTAACCAGCGAAAGTATGCGGATAAAGGGTACCATACAACCATGGCATATCAATAACCAGCCAATGGATTGCGATTGAAACCAGCGAAGCGATGCCCACAGTGGCAAAATTTACCTTTTTAATCAAGGTGCCCACCAATACCATTAAAGCAAAGGTTAAATAAACCCAAAACGAGCCGTTATACCACAATACCCATTTCGAAGTGTATAGGTAGTTGATCAGGATATCGCTGGTAAACAAGGTTAACAGGACTACCGCATAAGCTTTCCATTTATCGGTAAAATAAGCGCCACCAAACAGGGCTATAGCCCCAACAGGTGTAAAATTGCTCAGGATATACGGAAACTTGTAGCTAACGAAGCGCATTGCTGCCGCGCCAACTATCATCAATATCAATACTATAGTCCGTGTGTTAATTTTTTGTAGTGACATAATTTAAATTATTGAGTAAAATTAAGTAATTATTGCCTAAAATAAAACTGTTTATTGCACAATAGCGATGCGTTGATAATGCCTGTCTATTGCTAAATAGCGATGGGTTTATAAACCCATCCTTATTTGGCAATCTGGAGATACCATATTAATTCTTCAATAAAGCGATTTTACCGGGGTTAATCCCCACAGTAATGGTATATTCCATTTTGCCGTTGTGGTCAAAAGCATAAACTGCGCCGTTTGATACATAATCCTTGGCATCGGTAACAAAAACTTCGCCGGTTAATGCGTCAGCTGCAACACTGTATGGGGTTTTTATGGTTGTACCGTCGCTGATAAAGCCCGTGCTGGTAACGCTCTGACTTTTTGCATTGTAAATTTTTATTTTGCCTGCCGATGTAATAAAATAGATGTTATCGCCGCCGATCGCCATATTGCTGCCATCGAAATCGGTTTGAGATTTTATCACATCAGTATTGGCATTGATAATAGCCAGGCTTGAGCCAATAGTATTATAATCACCTGCCGACAATACATAAACATTGCCGTAGTTATCGGCCACCACATTTTGCGGGTTTACTACAACCGTTAAGGTTTTAGTTACGGTTAAAGTAGTTAAATCAATAACCGACACCGTTTTATCGTAATTAGGGAAACCCAATCCGCCGGAGTTGGCTACGTAAGCTTTTCCATTTGTAATAGCTATTTGCTCCGGGTTACGGCCAACGGTGATATACTTGTCGACCGCCAATGTTGTGGTGTCGATAACAGCAACAGTACCATCGTACGAGGTTACAAAGGCCTTGTTTTTGTAAAACGCCACATCGCGCGGCTCACGGGCGGTGGCGCCATTAAACAATTTTATTTGTTTGAGTGATTTAGCAGATTTTGCATCAATAATTTCAACAGTGCTCGAAACATTCATCACTACATAGGCTTTGGATCCGTAAATTTCGATGTCGTTGCCGGTATCACCCAAACCACGCGTGTTTGCCGATGAAAACACATCGGCGGTTACTTGTTTGTTTGCGTAGCTATAAAAAGACAGCGTGCTGTTGTTATCATTAAAAAGGCCCTGGTTTAATACGTAATACCCATCGGTAACCACAACCGGCGCCGGGGTAACTTTGGCGTCCTTGTGGCACGACGACAGTGCTAATAAAAGGCCTAAAGAAGTTGATAAAATGCTTAGTTTAAAATTTTTCATGTGTGTTTTATGTTGATTAAATTTTTATTTGAAATGATAACAGGTATGACCGCCCCGGCATCGGGTAACTCTGCACAATGACGTATTGTTGATTAAACAGGTTATCGGCATGTGCTGAAAATACAGCAGGCAAACCATCGATTTTAAACTGATAAATGAGCGAAACGTCGCTTACCGAATAACCGTTAACCAGGTTTTGCGGCAAATTCTCGCTTAAATAATACCTTGAAGACGAGAGCACGAGGTTGTAATAAATCCCCACAGACTTGTAGTCGACACCACCATTTGCAGCCAGCGTATTTTTTGGCGTGTACGGGATTTGCTGATTATAATCGGACGATATTGGGTCGGTTACATCAATTGCATCCTGGTAAGTGTAATTTACGGACAGCGTACCGCGCCAGCCACCAGCTGTTTTGGTTTGCGTTTTTATGCCGATGTCAACACCTTTAATATCCACCTTCCCCAGGTTAATAATCGTTGTTTTTGACGGGTCGGGATTTGGCAGGGCTATAATTTTATTGGTGACATGGTTATAGTAGCCGTCGGCGCTAAAAGTCACATAGTCAAAAAACGAATTTAACGCTTTACGGTAAGTGACACCAACGTCATATTGTTTTACGTATTCGGGCTTCACTATACGCGGCCCGGTTATTGCAAAATAGTATTGCTCATCAAAAGTCGGGTAGCGGAAAATGTCCTTATAAAAAGCCCTCAACTGCAGGTCAGGACTTGCAAAGGGCTGGTAAGTTGCCATTAACGTGGGCGAGAAAACGGTATGCGGCGGGGCAACCTGCCCTGTTTTTACCTGTTCGCTGATGTGGGTATTTAGCAGGTCGCCCTGGAAACGCCATTTACCAATATTAAAATTGCTTGCCAGAACATTGAGCAGGCTGAAACGCGTGGGGTAAGCAAACTGGTACAAATTAGCATCAAGGCCGCTAAAAGAAACATCGGCAGAATAGCCTATTTCCCAGTTTTGCAGCAGATGATATGACAGCGCTGCCGATTGGTAAAATTCCCTTTGCGTATAACGTTCGTCGAGTCCGCCCTGGCTGTTCAAAAAGTCGGGGTTGGTATAGCGGATATAATCCTGGGATAATTTGGTGTTGATGAGTAAGTGCAGGCTGCTTCGCCATAAATGCTCATATCCCGATTGAATAAAAACATCCTTATTCCAAAGCCGCTCATTGGATGTTGGGTTGTAAAACACAACCGCGCCCGGTACTCCCCTTTCCGAATTATAATAATTCAGGTGCAGGTTGAATTTATTGCTATCGCTTTTCGTCCAGTACAAAGCGCCATCGGCTTCCTGAACGCTCAGGTCTGCATCGGTACGGGTCACTGAACTATCAGAGCCATCGCCCTTAATTTTGTAGTTGTACCGGCCGTTCGCGTTCTCCAGGTAACTGTTGATGATAAAACTCCATCGATTGCTGATCCGTTGCTGCCACTGCGCGTATGGGTTCACCAGGCCGAAAGAACCGCCCTTCAATCCCAACAACACCTGGTAAGGCTTTGCAGCGGTAAGGTTTGGGCGAATAGTTTTAATATAAAGTACACTAGCCGATGCAAACGACCGGGCGGGCACGCAAATTTCCGGCGACTGGCCGTTGTACAGGCTTATGTCCTGCACATTTTCCAGGTTAAGCCTACCCAAGTCAATCTGCCCGTTTTGGGTATCGTTTATCTGGACACCGTCATACAAAACCGCAAGGTGATTAGCGCCGAGACCGCGCACAGAGGCCGTTTTTAACCCGCCTATACCACCGTAATCTTTTAAATTAACACCGGCAAAATCCCGGATCGCATCGGCTACGTTAAACGCGCTGTACTTATCGAAATCATTGGCAGATAATGTTTGCGACGGCGTAATGGTTTGTATTTGAGGAACAGGCTTGGTCGTAATATTAACTTCCTTTAGTTTTTTGGCGGTATCGGCTTTTTGGGCCGATGCTGAAAAGGGCGATGCAAAACAAAAGCACAACAAACCTGCTGATAAAGGACCTGCAAGTTTAAACTGATGTACTTTTTTTTTCATCTATGGTGCATTTGCGCCACAGCATTAACGAATAAACGGTTGAACAGAAACTGTAACAGATGAGTTTCACATTCAAGCTTCAATCCCCGAAAGCTGTGAATAAATATAGTGCTGAGGCAGGTCTTCTGACTTACTCCCCTTTTGCCCTGCCTTCCCGTCCCCCGTCCCGATGGCTATCAGGATTGGAGTCAGTGGCCAATTGAATGGGCAATGGTTATGGAGCTTACAGCTGCGGGACAGTAACGGAATTACACCGTTTTCCCTTTTAATCCTTGGGTTGCATAACAACCGCAGGAACCTAAAGCGTTACAAAGGTAGGATAAGAATTTATATTTAACAATATTTGTTGTCGGATGGGACTTTGACGGAGGTGAAAGGCTACCCTCCGTGTCCTTTCGAGCGACAGCGAGAACTCTTATACGCCCGTACACAACTGCTGTGCAAGTCGGTCTTGTATAGCGGAAATGCATAGGTTTTGAAGATCTCTCCCTGCGGTCGAGATGACATAACTTTTATCCTTCCTGTCCCGTCGGATAAGAGCAGACATCTTATTTGATCAATAAAGAAAAACATGAAATACTACTTTACCGTAATTACATTATTCATGACAATCCTGTCCGCATCAGCTCAGCAAATTGATACCGTTTTCCTGAAAAACCTCATCGAATCGCGCCCCGAGCTGTTCAGCCACATCATGAACCACCCTACCCACAATGAGGTGCAGGTTTTGTATACCCAGATTGACCGCGACGAGAATAATATCCCCCATTTCACCTCCTACAGCTACCGTTTGGACTGGAACAGGTACTTTTACCCGGCAAGCACGGTAAAACTACCCACGGCCATTTTTGCGCTGGAGAAACTGAACGAACTTAAGGTGAAAGGGCTGACTATAAAGTCAACCATGAAAACCGATAGCTCATTTGCCGGCGAAACCAAAATGCTTGCAGATTCCCTTGCCGAAAACGGACTACCCAGCATTGAGCAATACATTAAAGAAATACTGCTGGTGAGCGACAATTTTGCCTATAACCGCTTGTATGAATTTGTTGGCAGGGCGGAGATTAATGATAAACTGAAAAAATACAAGCTCAATAATACCCGCATCATCGGCCGCCTCGCCGTTGGCGACGGCGGCGAAGGCGCAAAAAATACCAATGCCATCGATTTTTACAATAGGAATAAGCTGATCTATCACCAACCCGCGCAATATGATGCACGCGAATACCCGATGCACCTGGATAATATGGTACAGGGCAAAGGATACATGGATAAAAACGATAAACTGGTGATGCAACCGTTCGACTTTGGCGAAAAAAACGTTTACACCATAAGCGACCAGCAATCGGTATTGAAACGGCTGCTTTTCCCGGAAACTTTCCCGGAAGATCAGCGCTTTAACCTAACTAAAGATCAGTACAAACTCATATACCGGTATATGAGCATGTTCCCGACGGAAAGTAAAAACCCAACTTATCATCAACCCGAATACTTCCCCGCCTATTGCAAGTGGCTGTTTTATGGCGGCGACAGCACCGCGGTAATTAACCCCAATATCAGGATATTCGACAAGATAGGCGATTCCTATGGCTACGATATCGATAACGCCTACATCGTAGATTTTAAAAACAAAGTTGAGTTTATTATCACAGCCGTGGTGCAATCAAACGACAGCGGCATTTACAATACCAACAAATACGAATACAAAACCGTATGCCTCCCCTTCATGAAAAACCTGGGACAGGTGATCTATCAATATGAATTAACCCGCCCAAAGAAGTACCTGCCTGATTTATCGAAATTCAAATTTAGGTATTGATTTCACCGATGGCGGCATGATCAGTATAATCACGACAAGTAGCCGGTGTAATCAAAATAACCAATCGGTGAAATCACAACAAATCAATCGGTGAAATCACAATAAAATAAATAAAACTAATCTCTCAAAAATGTTGTTGAATCATTTTAAACCCATTTTAACGATATTATATGACAACAACAGCCTTACAGCGGATAAATGGTCATGATACCATAGCCGTAAATGAGAAGATAAATTTAAAGTGGCCGGAGCGCTACCTGTCCATTGCCGCCGGGGTTAAATTAAGTCTGTCCGGGATCCGTAATTTTGTAAAGAGTCCGTTTTCCAGCCTGGTTAAGCTGGGTGCCGGCGGCTACCTGGTAAACCGCGGCATATCAGGCCATTGCGAACTGTATGCGCAAATGGGTAAAGAGACCACCGGGCCGGTAAATATCAATATCAAAACATCATTCACGGTAAATAAATCGAGGCAAACGGTATACAATTTTTGGCGCCGGCTGGATAACCTGCCGGTTTTTATGAATCATTTGGAAAGCGTAGAAATGCTGGACGACCGCCGCTCGCATTGGGTACTTAAACTGCCAAGCGGTATAACCACACTGAGCTGGGATGCCGAAATTGTGATGGATGTACCCGGCGAATTCATTGGATGGAGCTCGATGCCCGGCTCACTTGTTGATAATGCAGGCAAAGTACGTTTCCGCGATACTGGCGACGGTGGCACGCTGATTGATTTAATGATCACCTACCAGCCACCCGTTGGCGGCCTTGGCGCAAGCGTGGCACATGCCATAAACCCGCTGCTTAAGAGCATGGTTGATGCTGATGTGCAAAACTTTAAACAGTATATGGATATGATTGATATGGAGGATGTGGTGATAATCGTATGACCGTTGATTTATTTGATTGTCTGAACCTTGATTCGTGAGATTAGGGGATTAACTTGATTGAACTGCCATCATGGCAATCCTCAAATCCTATAAATCATGGTTCAGAA